>Ga0126382_10000011_pt1 | contig 59302 bp, 56 predicted proteins | sample PanSoiMetPlot_30_FD_92548 | JGI IMG/M metagenome (GOLD analysis project Ga0126382, IMG submission 92548) | Tropical forest soil microbial communities from Panama - MetaG Plot_30 | ecosystem: Environmental > Terrestrial > Soil > Tropical forest > Bulk soil | place: Panama | collected 2016-02-17
CCTGATCATCACCGTCATCATCAAGATCCTGTTCCTGCCGCTCGCCAACAAGTCCTACGCCTCGATGGCGAAGATGAAGGCGGTGCAGCCGGAGATGATGGCGATCCGCGAGCGGTACGCGGACGACAAGATGAAGCAGCAACAGGCGATGATGGAGCTCTACAAGAAGGAGAAGATAAACCCGGTCGCCGGCTGTCTGCCGATCCTGGTGCAGATCCCGGTCTTCTTCGCGCTCTACAAGGTGCTGTTCGTCACGATCGATCTGCGGCACGCGCCGTTCTTCGGCTGGATCAGGGACCTCTCGGCGCCCGACCCGACCACAATCTTCAATCTGTTCGGGCTGATCCCCTGGGATCCGTCGGTCGTACCGGTGCTCGGGCCGTTCCTGATGCTCGGTGCGTGGCCGATCATCATGGGCATCACAATGTGGTTCCAGATGAAGCTCAACCCGCCGCCGCCGGATCCGACGCAGAAGATGATCTTCGACTACATGCCGATCATCTTCACCTTCATGCTGGCGAGCTTCTCCGCCGGATTGGTGATCTACTGGGCCTGGAACAATACGCTCTCGGTGCTGCAGCAGAGCTTCATCATGCACCGGCACGGCGCCAAGATCGAGCTATGGGACAATCTCAAGGACCTGTTCAAAAAAAAAAGAAGTGACACGGGCGTAAGCGGCTCGTCGCCATGAGCGGTGGGGCGCCGGTCTCCGCCGCCTCCTTCACCCGCGCGGAAATCGAAGCCGGCCGCAAGCTGTTCGCGGGCGACTGGCAATTCGCCTGGGCCGCGGGCTCGCCGGCGGCGCTGCCGCCGATGCATGGTGTCGAGATCGCCTTTGCCGGCCGCTCCAATGTCGGCAAGTCGAGCCTGATCAATGCGCTGACGTCCCGCCGCGCGCTGGCGCGCACCTCGCACACGCCCGGACGCACGCAAGAGCTGATCTTCTTCACGGGTCCGTCGCGGCTCACGCTCGTCGACATGCCGGGCTACGGCTACGCGGCCGCATCCAAGACCAAGATCAAAGCGTGGACCGCGCTGATCCACGCCTTCCTGCAAGGGCGCGCCAATCTCGCGCGGGTCTATGTCCTGATCGACGCCCGTCACGGCCTCAAGCCGGTCGATGACGAGGTGCTCGAAACCTTGGACAAGGCAGCGGTCAACTATCAGGTCGTACTGACCAAAGCGGACGAGGTGAAGGCGGCCGATCTCGCCGCGGTGGTCGCGCGCACCGACGCGGTGCTCGCCAAGCACCCGGCGGCGCACCCCGAGGTTCTCACGACCTCGGCACACACCGACGACGGCATCGCGGCGCTGCGGTCCGCCATCGCACGTCTCATGAAGGAGCGAGGCGCATGAGCGCGGAGCTTGAACGCACGAGACCTGAGCACGAAGGCCTCGACGGCGTGGTCGCGGCCAGGACCGTGCTCAGCCATGCCGACGGTGAGCGCGGCATCGTCTGGGTGCGCGGACACGCGATCGACGAGCTGGTCGCGCAGCACGGCTACGAAGGAACGGTCGCGCTCTTGTGGGATGGCTTCGCCGGCGAGGGTCTCACCCGCGCCGGCGTCGCCGCCGAGCTCGGCGCCGGCCGCGCCCTCGCCTTCGCGCACCTCGGCGACTGGCTGCCGGCGGCAGCCAAACGGCCGCCGATCGAGGGCATGCGCATGGCGCTTGCCGCGCTGCCCGAGGACAGCCCGCCGGCGGCGATCGCGGCCGCGCTGCCGGTCGCGGTGGCGGCGCTGGTGCGCGAGCGCGCCGGCAAGCCGCCACTGGCGCCCGATCCGTCGCTGACCACCGCCGCCGACCTCCTGCGCATGGTGGCGGGCGCGCCGGTCGAGCCGCGGTTTGTGACCGCCCTCGACGCCTATCTCACCACCGTCATCGACAACGGGCTCGGCGTTTCGACCTTCGCCGCCCGCGTCGTGGTCTCGACGCGCGCCTCGCTCGTCAGTGCCGTGACCGGCGCCTATGGCGCCTTCACCGGACCGCTGCACGGCGGCGCCCCCAGCCTGGCCCTGGACATGCTGGACGAGATCGCGGCCAGCGGCGACGTCGATCAATGGCTTGACCGCACGCTCGCCGCCGGCGGCCGGCTGATGGGCTTCGGGCACCGGGTGTTCCGCATCCGCGATCCGCGCGCCGACCTGCTGCGAGCGGCTCTGCAGCGGCTCGATCCCGGCAGCAAGCGACTCGAATTTGCCAAGGACGTCGAGCGTCGGGCGGTGGCGGCGCTGCAGCGTCGCAAGCCGGGCCGCCGGCTCGAGGCCAATATCGAGATGGACGCCGCGCTCCTGCTCGACGCCATCGGCCTGCCGCGCGAGGCGTTCACGCCGGTTTTCGCGGTGGCCCGCGCGCCGGCCTGGATCGCGCACGCTCTGGAGCAGCAGCGCACCGAGCGCATGATCCGTCCGGCATCCACCTATGTCGGTCCCGCGCCCGCCGGCTGATTCCCTCTTTCGCCAAGCCCGACAGGCCGCTAAAAGGCGCAGCGGATCTCATCGCCCTCACCGCGCCGGAAAGCTTGCTCGATGACCGTCTCGCCCCACGACATCGCCCGCGTCCTGTCGGAAGCACTGCCCCACATGCAGCGCTACGACGAGGAGATCGTCGTGGTGAAATACGGCGGCCATGCCATGGGCGAGGACGCGCTCGCCAAGAGCTTTGCCCGCGACATCGTGCTGATGGAGCAGACCGCCATCAACCCCGTGGTCGTGCACGGCGGCGGGCCGCAGATCGGCGACATGCTCAAGCGGCTCGGCATCAAGTCGGAATTCGCCGGGGGGCTGCGCATCACCGACGAGGCCACGATCGAGATCGTCGAGATGGTGCTGGCCGGCTCGATCAACAAGCAGATCGTCGGCTTCATCAACGAGGCCGGCGGCAAGGCGGTCGGCCTGTGCGGCAAGGACGGCAACATGGTGGTCGCGCGCAAGGCGACCCGCAGCATGATCGACCCCGATTCCAACATCGAGAAGATCATCGACCTCGGCTTCGTGGGCGAGCCCGAGAAGGTCGACACCATGGTGCTGGAGCAGATCCTCGGCCGCGACCTCATTCCGGTATTGGCGCCGCTGGCGACGTCGCGGGACGGTGTCACCTACAACGTCAATGCCGACACGTTCGCCGGCGCCATCGCGGGCGCGCTCAAGGCCAAGCGGCTGCTGCTGCTCACCGACGTGCCGGGCGTGCTCGACAAGTCGAAGAACCTGATCAAGCAGCTCTCCGCCGACGACGCGCGCGCGCTGATCGCCGACGGCACCATCTCGGGCGGCATGATCCCCAAGGTCGAGACCTGCATCTACGCACTCGAGGCCGGCGTCGAAGGCGTGGTCATCCTCGACGGCAAAGTGCCGCACGCCGTGCTGCTCGAGCTCCTCACCGACCACGGCGCCGGCACGCTGATGACGCGGTAGCGGCTCCGCCGGCGGTTGCCGGTCCGCGTGCTCGCCCCGATGCACCGTGGACACCTGCGCGGCCGTCTTGCCTTGATCGGATCACGACGATCAGTCGCGCGGTCGTGAACAAATAGTCAGCGAATTGGTCGCACCCGATTTCCGGCCATCGCCTTGCACCGGCGAAACAAACGCCACACCTTCGACGTTGAGTCGTGGGGGCGACACGGGAGTTCGTGTCATGTTGCAATCAAGCATTCGCATCGCAGCATTGGTTGTGCTCTCCAGCGGGATTGCCACAACCACAGCCGACGCTCAGTTCAAGGGAGGACATGGAGGGATGGGGGGCGGTGCCCCGCGCATGGCCGCTCCGCGGATGGCCGCGCCAATGGCCGCGCCGCGCATGGCTGCGCCAATGGCCGCTCCGCGCATGGCGCCGCATATCTCCGCGCCACGAATGGCCGCCCCACGCATGGCCGCCCCACGCATGGCTCCACCAATCTCGCGGCAACTCGCTCGTCCGTCGGGCGGTCCGTCACCGTCAGCCATTGCACGTAGCGCGCCGGCGCAGCGAACGATTGGAACTCAGGGGCAGGCCGCCCACAATTTGGCCGGCCGGGGCGGGCGTGACCGTCCCAACTTGAACGTGGCGGGTAAACCCCAACCCGGCAGCCCGACGGCTCGCACCACGGGCCAAGGCGGCGGCGACCGGCCCAACGCGAACGTGGCGGGCAAACAGCAGCCCGGAGGCCCGTCGCCTGCCACCGCAGGTCAAGGCGGACCTGACCGTTCCAACTTGAACGTGGCGGGCCAGCAGCAGCCCGGCGGCCCGGCGGCTTCCAAGGTCCGCGATCCATCCGCGCGGACTTTCCAACTGGCCGGCGTGAACCACGCAAGCTCCGATCGCATGCTGCGCAATCCGGCGCTTGCCGGCAGGTTCGGCAACAAGCCGGGCGGCGCCCTGGAAGGCCGCGCGCTGGCGCGAGCGACGTTCCAAGGCGGCTTCGCCAATCAGTGGGGAAAACATCATCATCGCTTCTTCAAGCCCGTGTTCGTCATCGGCTTTGTCGGCCCGCTGTTCTGGCCCTACGCCTATTACGATTTCGTCGACTACACGTTCTACCCCTATGCCTATGACACCTTCTGGCCCTACGCCTACGACGACGTCTATGCCGGCATGTTCGGTCCATACGCACTCGGCTATGGCGGTAGCGGGTCGTATCGCGTGGCCGGACGGTCGCAAGGCTCCGGAGCTTACGCGGCCGCGCCTGGTGGCGGGCGTGCCGCCGGCCCGGTAGCGGCCGACGTCTGCACCGGGCAGACCGCGGGGCTGACGGACTGGCCGATCGATCGCATCGCGCAGACGGTCGAGCCCGACGATACGCAGCGAGCCGCGCTCGATGAGATCAAGACCGCCACGGCTTCCGCGCTCGACATCCTCAAGGCGGCCTGCCCGACCGATCTGCCGAGCACACCGACGGGGCGGCTCGCCGCCATGCATAAGCGCTTAGAGGCCATGCTGGAGGCCGTGCGCACCGTGCGGCCCGCGCTCGAGAAGTTCTATCAGTCGCTCACCGACGAGCAGAAGGCGCGGTTCAATGCGCTCGGCCCCGACGAGAACCAGCAGCAGGCCCGGCGCGACTTGACGCAAATGTGCGGCGAGCGCGCAGCAGGCATCGGCAGCCTGCCCACCGAACGCATCGAACGTGCAGTCCGGCCTACCGAGGCCCAGCGCATCGCGCTCAAGGAACTCGAGGAGGCGATGTCCGAAGCGGGCAATGTGCTGAAATCGGATTGCCCGACCTATCGGCCGCTGACTCCGATCGGCCGGCTGGAAGCGATGGAAGCGCGTCTCAGTGCAATGTTGCGGGCGGTGACGACCGTCGAGCCCGCGCTCGAGAAATTCTACGGGGTCTTGAGCGACGAGCAGAAGGAACGTTTCAACCGGCTCGGGCCTCCGCAGGCCTAGAGACCCGCGCGCACATTGCAGCGGCGAAGCGAAGGGCGGCTGCGATGCCGCCCTTCTGCATTTGGAACTCTAGCAGTCCCTTCGGCGTGCGACGCGGAGCCGCAGCGATCGCGGTATCCAGGGGTCGTTCGCCTTATCGTCATCGTGTTCATGCGCGCATTTGTGAATGAATAAGCCATACGACGGACCAAATAAAACGCGCATTTGCAATATTAGCTTGCGTCAATGAAAGCGGACGACATGCGGGTTGTCGTCATTGGGGGTGGTGTCATGTTCCAATCAGGCATTCGCGTCGCAACGCTGCTCGTCCTCGCGGGTGGAGTCACCGTGACAACCGGCGAGGACTCGTTAGCTCGTCCCCTCGGCGGCGGTGGCGGAGTACGTGTTTCGGCTCCGGCGGCGCGGACGTTCTCGGCACCACGCGTGATGTCTGCCCCCCGTGTCATGTCCGCGCCGCGGGTGATGTCGGCGCCACGCATGACGGCGGCGCCGCGGGTCACATCGGCGCCTCGCATCGCCACGACACCGCAAGGAGTTCCTCGTCAGGTCGGCAACCCGTCATCGCTGGCGGGAAAGCCAATGCCGACTCAGCGCGCACTGACCGGTGCCACGCCGGGCGGCGCGGGCGCGACGCAACGTGCACTGACCGGTGCCACGCCGGGCGGTGCGGGGACGCCGCAGCGCGCAATGGCCGGTACCGGGCCGCAGATCGGGGCGCGCAACCCGAACCTCAAGACGGCCCAGAGTTTCCAGCTGGCCGGCGCCCACCAGGGTGGTTCCACCCGCGTGCTGCACAATCAGTTTCTCGCCAACCGGACGGGCCCCGCCGGCGTGGGCGCCGGAGGCCGCGGCTTCACGCGCACGGCCTTTCAGGGCGGCTTCGCCAATCACTGGCGGTCCCACCATCATCACGGTCACTTCCGGTCGGTGTTCGTCATCGGTTGGGTCGGCCCGCTGTTCTGGCCTTACGCCTATTCCGATTTCGTCGACTACACGTTCTACCCCTACGCCTATGATACCTTCTGGCCCTACGCCTATGACGACGTCTATTCCGGCATGTTCGGCGCCTACGCGATGGGCTATGGCGGCGAAGGCGGTTCCGCCACGGCGGGACGGCCGCAAGGCTCCGGGAGCCCCCGCGGCGAACGTTCCAGCACCGGCGGCCCCGTGGGCACCGACCTCTGCAGCGGACAGACCACGGGACTGACCGACTGGCCGATCGACCGGATCGCGCAGACCATCGAGCCGAACGCTGCGCAACGCGCAGCTCTCGACGAGCTCAAAGCTGCCACCGCCTCGGCCCTCGACATCCTCAAGGCGTCGTGCCCGAGCGACCTGCCGAGCACGCCGACGGGACGGCTCGACGCCATGCGCGCCCGGCTCGACGCCATGACGCAAGCCGTGCGGACCGTGCGGCCCCCGCTCGAGAAGGTCTATCAGTCGCTTACCGACGAGCAGAAGGCGCGGTTCAATGCGCTCGGTGGCGAGGAGAACCAGCAACAGGCTCGGCGCGACCTAACGGAGATGTGCGGGGCACGAGCAGCCGGCATCGGCAGCCTGCCCACCGAACGCATCGAACGTGCGGTACGGCCGACCGACGCCCAGCGCGTCACGCTCAAGGATCTGTCGGACGCCATGTCCGAAGCGAGCAATGTGCTCAAATCGGATTGCCCCAGCTACCGGCCGCTGACGCCGATCGGCCGCCTGGAAGCGATGGAGCAGCGGCTCAATGCAATGTCGCGGGCGGTGACGACCGTGCAGCCCGCGCTCGAGCGGTTCTACGGCACTCTGAGCGACGAGCAGAAGGAACGCTTCAACCGGCTCGGCCGCGCCCAGGGCTGATCATCATAACGAAAAAAGGGCGGCCTTGCGGGCCGCCCTTTTTGCATCAAAAACCTGGAAATCTACTCCGCCGCGATGCGCACCTCGGGCGCGGCCGAACGTACGTCGGCGTCGACGTGCTGCTCGAACTTGACGAAGTTCTCCTGGAACATGCGCACCAGCTTGCGCGCGGTCTCGTCGAACGCGGCTTTGTCCTTCCAGGTCTTCATCGGGTAGAGGATGTGCGGCTCGATGCCCGGCACCGAGGTCGGCACCGAAAAGCCGAAATAGGGATCGGTGCGGAAGCTCACGTTCTTGAGCGAGCCATCGAGCGCGCCGGTGACGAGCGCGCGCGTGACCTTGATCGGCATGCGCCGGCCGACGCCGTAGATGCCGCCGGTCCAGCCCGAATTGACCAGCCAACAATCGACCTTGTGCTTGGAAATGTACTCGCGCAGCAGATTGCCGTACTCCTCCGGCGGCCGCGGCAGGAACGGCGCTCCGAAGCAGGTCGAGAAATCGGGCTGCACGCCGACCAGACCCTTCTCGGTGCCCGCCACCTTCGCGGTGTAGCCGGAGAGGAAGTGGTACATCGCCTGCGCCGGCGTGAGCTTGGCGATCGGCGGCATCACACCGAAGGCGTCGGCGGTCAGGAAGATGATGTTCCTGGGATGCCCGGCGCGGCCGGTGCGCGAGGCGCGCGGCATGAAATCGAGCGGATAGGCGGAGCGGGTGTTCTCGGTCTTGGAATCGTCGTCGTAGTTCGGGATCCGCGTCTGCGGGTCGAACACCACGTTTTCCAGCACCGCGCCGAAACGGTTGGTCGCCGCGTAGATGTCGGGCTCGGCTTCTTCCGAGAGCTTGATGCACTTGGCGTAGCAACCGCCCTCGAAATTGAAAATGCCGTCCGGGCCCCAGCCGTGCTCGTCGTCGCCGATGAGGACGCGGTTCGGGTCAGCCGAGAGCGTGGTCTTGCCGGTGCCGGAGAGGCCGAAGAACAGCGCGGAGTCGCCGTCCTTGCCGACATTGGCCGAGCAGTGCATCGGCATCACGCCCTGCGCCGGCAGATAGAAGTTGAGCGTGGTGAACACCGACTTCTTCATCTCGCCGGCATAGGACGAGTTGCCGATCAGGATGATCTTCTTGGTGAAGTCGATGGCGATGATGGTGTCGGTGCGCGTGCCGTGGCGCTTGGGATCGGCCTTGAAGGTGGGCAGATCGACGATGGTCAGCTCGGGGACGAAGCTCGCGAGCTCGGACATCTCAGGCCGGATCAGCAATTGACGAATGAAAAGGGAATGCCAGGCAAGCTCGGTGAAGACCCGGGTTTTTATCCGGTATTTCGGATCGGCGCCGCCGTAGAGGTCCTGTGCGAACAGCTGCTTGCCGCGCGCATGCGCAATGAAATCATCGTAGAGCAGTTGGAAGTTGGCTTGCGTGAGCTTGCGGTTGCCGTCCCACCAGACCGTGTTCTCGGTCAGCGCATCGACGACCGTGTGCTTGTCCTTCGGGCTGCGCCCGGTATGGACACCGGTCTCCGCGCAGATCGCACCGCCCTGCACGACCGTGGCTTCTCCAGTTCTGATGGAATGCTCGTAGAGCGCCGGCGCGCCGAGATTCCAGTGGACCGCGGTGAGATCCTTGAAGCCAAATTTATCGGCGCCGTAGGCGCTGTTCCGCAAACCCGTTTCCTGCACGAAAGACCTCCACGACGCATCCGGCTGCTGCCGGACCTAACTCCCCGATGCCGAGGCGACCAGCCCCGGTGACGAGACTTGGACGCTTAGCACAGCCGGGCTGATCATAGCGCCCCGCCCCGGGGCCCGCGACCCTATAGTGGGGATCGCCTGCCCTGCCAAGGCGGTATGCGCCGTTACAGTTTATGCCGATTTCAACGCGCTCCGACGGCGATCAAAGCGCGCCGTTACTGCGTCCGCCTGTGAGTAGTGGGGAGCAAATGCGGCAACTGCGCGCATGGTTCCCATGCTGCGCCGCAGCAGGAGCAAACGTATCTCAATCCGCCAATCCCTTGCCGACCAGCCACTTCTGGATGAGATCAGCGACCTCCCCGCTGTTCTTGTCCATCATGACCATGTGGGAATTGCCCTTGATGCCGACGTCGGGCAGATCGACGACATCGACGCTGCCGCCGGCGGCCTTGAGCACCTCGGTGTAGTCCACGCCGCCCTGGCGGATCTTCGACCAGCGCGGATGATCCTTGGCGTTGTCGCCATACACGACCAGGATCGGCGTGCTCTTGATCGACGCCACCTTGTTGCGGTCGCCGCCGAGCGTCGGCTCGACCGCCACCAGCGCCTTGACCTTGTCCGGCCGCGCTTCCAGCACCCGATAGCCGAACGAGCCCGACTGGCTGTGCACCATGACCACGCAGGGGCAGACCTTGTCCACGAACTCGATATACGCAGCGACGATCTGATCGTCGGTGGTGAGCCAGCGCGGCACGCCCTGCTTCATGAATTGCCCATAGGCCTCGGTCGGAAACTGCGTGCCGGGATAGGTCGTGCGCTTGGCCGCATCGTCGTTCCAGGAGCCGGGCGGCCCGACGCGGAAACGCTCCCACGGATCGCCGAACGGCAGGAAGACCGGATCGCCCTTGAGCGTGTTGGTCCAGCCGGAACGGCCGCGCTCCATCGCGTCGGAAATGTAGGTATCCCAGCCTTTGCGGATGAAATAGCTGAGCCAGCCTTCGCCGCCGTCGGGCTTGGTCTCGTAGGTGACGCCGGTGAGCCCGCCGCCGTGCCACATCAAGAGCGGCAGCTTGCCCCTGCGGTTTTGCGGCAGGAAGTACTGCACGTACATCTGCTCGACCTGATAGCGCCCGTTCGGGTCCATCTTCGCGGGCACGCCGCCGGGCGTGAACACCACCTCCTTGATGGGCTGCCCGGTGATCTCGATCAGCCGCCCGCCGACGTGGAACGAGCCCATGTCACGCAGCTGGATCGCTTCCTTGGTCTGAGCCGCAGCCGAACCGGCGACGAGGCTCAACGACAAAGCAATGGTCAAACGGCGCATGGCGCCCTCCCTGTTTTTTTTTCGATTGCAGCGATCGCGGAGATATCGGTTCAGTCGACCAGACCCTTCCCGACCAGCCATTTCTGGATGACCTCGGCGATCTCGGCGTTGTTCTTGTCCTGCATCAGCATGTGGGAATTACCCTTGATGCCGAGGTCGGGCAGGTTGATCACATCCACCGTGCCGCCGCCGGCGCGCATGGCATCGGCATATTCGAGATCGATCTTCTTGTAGGCCGCCCAGCGCGAATGCTGGTCGACGTAGTCGCCGAACAGCATCAAGGTGGGCGTATTCTTCAGCGCCGCCGCTTTGCCGACCTCGCCGGCGCTCGCGGACTCCACGGCGACAATGGCTTTGATCTTGTCCGGACGCTGCTCCGCCACCTTGAAGCCGAATGCGCCGCCCTGGCTGTGCAGGAGCAGCACGCAGGGGCACACCTTGTCGACCAGCGCGATGTAGGCGTCGACGATCGCCTTGTCGGTTGAGAGCCAGCGCGGCACCGACTGCTTCATGTAGTTGTCGTAGGCCTCGACCGGGAACTGGCTCCCGGCGAGCACCTTGCGCTTGGCCGGGTCGGAGGTCCAGGAGCCCTGGCCGTCGCCGATGCGGAAGCGCTCGAACGGGTCGGCGTAGTTCAAGAAGATCGGCTCGGAGGGCCACACGTCCGGGCTTGCGAAGCCGGCGCGGCCGCGCTCGACCGCATCGGAGACGTAGACGTCCCAGCCCTTGCGGACGAACAGGTTGAGCCAGCCTTCGCGGCCATCCGGCGTGGTCTCGTAGGTTACGCCGGTGAGCCCGCCGCCGTGCCACATCAGCAGCGGCAGCTTGCCCTTGCGGTTCTTGGGCAGGAAGTACTGCACGTACATCTGCTCGACCATGAACTGGCCGTTGGGATCGAGCTTCGACGGCGGACCGCCGGGGATCCGCACGATCTCGCGCACCGGCTTGCCGCTGACCTCGGCGATCCGTCCGCCGACATGGAATGAGCCCATACCGCGCAGCACGATGTCCTCCTCGGCGGCGAATGCCGGCGCTGCGGCAAGGAAGAAAGCCATTCCGATCAGGGCGTAACGCATTGTATTTCCTCCGCCGACGCGTCTCTGCGGTCGCGTCTTGCGCACAATAGTGACTCATCCGCGCGTCGCCCGCCAGCGCAACGGCTTGCAACGAATGCCGCAGATGCGTTGGGCCATTGCCCGCGTTCAAGTTTGCGGGACCAGCCAGCCGCGATAGCGGACGATCAGACCGGTGAAGGGATGGCCGATCTCGACATGGAAACGGAAGCGCCCCTGCTCCACGAACTCGTAGGCGTCGCAGCGCGGCCCCAGGGCGCGCGGCATGGATATCCCGAACAAGGTCCAACGCCGGATCACGAGCCGCAGGCGGTCGGTGTCGCATACCAGCGCCATGCCGATAATGAGCGGCCCGAACCGCTCGCACAGCAGCCGCTCGAAGCGGCCGCGACCCTGCTCCTGGACGCTCTCGAACGACTGGTCGGCAAAGGTCCGGCGCCAGTGCTCGCGCCGGCCTTCGCTCCGGAACGACACGGTGACCGCAATGTCCTTGCCCGCGCGGGGAAACCCCATGGCGCACGCCACCAGCCGCGCCAGCAACCCATCTCCGCGGTCGACCTCGGCGACGCCGATCGCGGTCAACTCGACATCGACGTCGTGCATGGCTCGCAGCGGCGGCGGCAGCGACGTCCAGGCATCGCCGAGCACGCGCCGATAAAGCGGCGCTCGCTCGCCGACGCGTGGCGACTCCCGGCACCCCGTGCTGATCCGCAGGCGTGCGAACAGCGGCACATAGTCCGCGAGCTCGAGATCGGTGGTCGCCGCGCGCGCTCCCGCCGCGGGCGGGCGGCCCGCGAGGCAATGACGGATGATCGCCTCGGCCGCCATCGACGGAATGAGCGGGCCGTCCTCGCCTTCGGCCAGGAGATGCCAGGAGCGTTCGACGCGCTCGCCATCCGTCCCCTCGCCTTCCACCGAAACGAACATGCCGCCGCGATGCTCGCCCCAGCTCAGCAGATTGACCGTGCGATACATCAAGCCGGCGAACGGCGACAGCGACGGCAGCACTTTCAGGCGCACCAGCGACGCGAGCCCGCTCAGCGCGCGATGCCAGATGGCCGGCACTGGACCGGCGCCCATCCAGACCGAGCGCAGGCGCGGCCACAGCCTCGGTAATTCCTTGAGGTCCGGCACGTCCACGAGCGAAAACCGGATCGGATAGAGCGGCAGCCGGCCCGGCGGCGCGATCGTGTAGCGCCGGCTGTCGATGAGGCCATAGGCGGTGGCCTTGCGACCGTCGCGCATGACGGCCACCGGCTTGCCGGCATAGCTCGCGATCGCACGGATGACATTGGCACCCACATTGGCATAGGGCGATGGCGCGATCCCACCGGTGACGGCATCGATGCGCGTCATATCATGGGCGAGCATTCTGACCACGGCCGCTGTCAGGACCGGAAAGCTCGACACGCCCGAGAGAACGAAAATTCCACGCGAGCGCGCCTGCGCGTCGAACTGCGCGATGCCTTCCACGAAATCGGACCCGTCGGCGAGGTCGAGGTAGCGGATGCCGCACGCAAGCGCGGCCCGCACCACGCGGTAGGGATCGGCTCCGTAGGACTGGAACGGCCCGGTTGCGTCCACCACGATGTCGGGCGCGAGCTCACGCAACTGCCGCTCGACGTCGCCGTCGCGGTCGAACGCCGCCGGTGTCATCGCTCCGGCGGCGCGCTGGCCGGCGCAGAAGGCCTGTGCCTTCGCCAGCGACCGGCCGGCGACGACCTGCGTCAGCCGGTCTTCATCGGCGAGGAGCTGCGCCAATCGTCCGCCGAAGGTCCCGTAGCCTCCGAGGATCAGGACCTTGAGCGCGGCCATTCCAGAAAATCGATCTTGATTGCCTGCGTGGCGATCGTTTACGCCGCGCGCGCCTGCTCCGCCATCTGTTTCAGGACTTGCCGCAGCACGCCCGGCGCGCGCACCCGTTGCGGAAACGGCAGCCGCAGCGCCGTCCGGCCATGCTGCAGCTCGAGCCCCTCGGGATCGCAGCCGACGCAACGCCATTCGCCGTCGGGAGCGCCGAGCAGCTTGGTGGCGTAGAGCCGCACGGCGTCAGCGTGGTCGTCATTCATGTGCGCGAGGATCTCCGGCTCGGCGGCGATGAGCTCGGAAGCGTCGTCGGTCTCGGTCAGGATGTCCTGCGGCTTGAGATCGACGATGCGGCCGAAGCCGGCGACCAGATGCGCGGCCTTGAGCGCCATCCGGTAAAAGGCGAAGTCGGCGAAGCCCGCGAACATTTCCGCCTCCGGCTGGCGGTCGAGGTAGCGACGGCGGGCGTCCGGATCCTCGGTCGCGGCGGCCGATCCCATCAGCATGACCCGCGCGCCTTCGAGCGGGTCGCCGGCCTTGCGCTCGTCGATCATCAGCGAGACGCGGGGGTCGGCGAGCACGTTCTTGGTGTGCACCGCAAGCCGCGAGATCAGCAGCAGCGGCGCTCCGTCCGCGGCGGTCGCCACGTTCACCAGCGAGCAATAGGGATCGCCAGAGCCGGGCATCAGCGTCGCCAGCGCCCCGGAACGGCCCTCGCGCAGGAGCTTCTTGGCGGCGGCGGCGGGGTTGAAGTCGGCTGTCGGTTTCATTAGGACCTCCGCTGGATAATGCTTATGTAGCAAACCGGCCCGGCCACGCGAAACCGGGTTCGGCTCCCATCGGTCGCGCCGAACTTTGCGATGAACTTCGCTCTTGGCGCTGAAGGCCGATGCGAGCTATGGTTACAAACCCCTTGACGAATCACGCGTTTGTCGGGGTTTCGCCACATTTCGGCCTTGCTTTGCGGGCTTCAAAGCCCCCTAGGGGCGCACTCTTAAGGGGCTAGGGCTAAGGGACAGGGGCTTCATGCCGACCATCGCTCTCGTCGACGACGACCGCAACATCCTGACTTCGGTCTCGATCGCACTCGAGGCCGAGGGCTATCGGATCATGACCTACACCGACGGCGCCTCGGCGCTCGACGGCTTCAAGACGTCGCCGCCCGACCTCGCCATTCTCGACATCAAGATGCCGCGCATGGACGGCATGGAGACGCTGCGGCGGCTTCGCCAGAAGTCCGACATGCCGGTGATCTTCCTCACCTCCAAGGACGAGGAGATCGACGAGTTGTTCGGCCTCAAGATGGGCGCCGACGACTTCATCCGTAAACCGTTCTCGCAACGGCTGCTGGTCGAGCGCGTGAAGGCGATCCTGCGCCGCACCGCGCCGAAGGACGGCACCGTGCCCAAGGAGACCGACGCGGCCAAGGTGCTCGAGCGCGGCCTCTTGCGCATGGACCCGGAGCGCCACACCTGCACCTGGAAGAACGAGCCGGTGACGCTCACCGTCACCGAGTTCCTGATCCTGCAGGCGCTGGCCAGCCGGCCCGGCGTGGTCAAGAGTCGCAACGCGCTGATGGATGCCGCCTACGACGACCAGGTCTACGTCGACGACCGCACCATCGACAGCCACATCAAGCGCCTGCGCAAGAAGTTCAAGGGAACCGACGACGACTTCGACATGATCGAAACGCTCTACGGCGTCGGCTATCGGTTCAAGGAGATGTGAGTACCAGGAGTCGGTATTCGGCAATTGGTGATCAGTCAGGAAACGCTCTGATTGCTTGATTTCCGACGACCGATCAGGCCCAACCGTGCTCAATCGAACGCCGGAAAGCTTCAAGACCGAGGTCGAGCCCGAACGGGCCGACGACAGTCCGTCGCCGAGCGAGAAAGGCAAGCGACGCCGGCTCGCCATACTGGCAGGTCACAGCTGGCATCTGTTCGTCCGCATCAGCTTTTCGAGCCTGACCCGGCGCATCATCTTCCTCAACGTCACCGGCCTGCTCGCGCTGGTCATCGGCATCCTCTACCTCTCGCAATTCCGCGCCGGCCTGATCGACGCGCGTGTACAGAGCCTCTTGGTGCAGGGCGAGATCATCGCCGGCGCCATCGCCGCCTCGGCGACGGTGGAGACCGATACCATCACGATCGATCCCGAGCGGCTGCTAGAGCTGCAGGCGGGCCAGAGCTATGGTCCCTCCGACGAGGCGCTGTCGGGGCTCGAATTTCCGATCAATCCGGAGCGGGTGGCGCCGGTGCTGCGCCGCCTGGTGTCGCCGACCAATACCCGCGCCCGCATCTACGACCGCGACGGCGTGCTCATCCTCGACAGCCGCAATCTCTACGACGTGCTGCGCTTCGACCTGCCGCCGCCGGCGCAGAAGCCCGCCGTACTCGAGCGCATGTATGTCGCCATCCGCACCTGGTTCAGCCGCGGCACGCTGCCGCTCTATCGCGACCTCGGGCCGCAGAACGGCAAGGGCTATGAGGAGGTCGGCAACGCGCTGCAGGGCTTCAAGTCGAGCATGGTGCGCATCAACGAGCGCGGCGAGGTGATCGTCGCGGTGGCGGTGCCGGTGCAGCGTTTCCGCGCGGTGCGCGGCGCGCTGATGCTCTCGACCCAGGGCGCCGACATCGACAACATGGTGGGCGCCGAACGGCTCGCGATCTTCAAGGTGTTCCTGATCGCCTCGGGCGTGATGGTGGTGCTGTCGTTCCTGCTCGCCGGCACCATCGCCGGCCCGGTGCGTCGCCTCGCCGAAAGCGCCCAGATGGTGCGCCGGCGCATCCGCACGCGTGTGGAGATCCCCGACCTCGGCCATCGGCGCGACGAGATCGGCCATCTCTCGGGTTCGCTCCGCGACATGACCGACGCGCTCTACACCCGCATCGAGGCGATCGAAAGCTTCGCCGCCGACGTGGCGCACGAGCTGAAGAATCCGCTGACGTCGCTGCGTTCGGCGGTCGAGACGCTGCCGCTCGCCAGGAGCGATGAAAGCCGCAACCGCCTGCTCTCGGTCATCCAGCACGACGTGAAGCGGCTCGACCGGCTGATCTCGGATATTTCCGACGCCAGCCGCCTCGATGCCGAGATGCAGCGCCACGAGGCGCATCCCGTCGATCTCGGGCAGCTTCTCACCACCGTCGTCGGCGTCGCCAACGAGCGCCACGACGACGGCGTGACGGTGGACCTGAAGTTCGAGGGCGGCCGTCCCATTGCCTTCACCGTGCTCGGTCACGATTCACGGCTCGGGCAGGTGATCGACAATCTCATCGACAATGCCCGCTCGTTCTCGCCGTCGGGCAGCATCGTGCGCGTCACCTGCCGGCGCTTGAAGAACGAGGTCGAGATCACGGTCGACGACGACGGGCCGGGCGTGCCGGAGGAAGCCGCCGAGCGGATTTTCGAGCGCTTCTACACCCACCGGCCGGACCAGGATTTCGGCCAGAACTCCGGGCTCGGCCTCTCGATCTCCAAGCACATCATCGAGGCCCATGACGGCCGCATCTGGAGCGAGAACCGCTACGCCCATTCGACCGCGCCGGACGAAACGCCGAAGGTGCTCGGCGCACGCTTCATCGTGCGGCTGCCAGCGATGCGATGACCGCCGTCGATATCCCGACGGTGCACGCCTCGGCCGTGCTGGCCGGCGCCCGCGCGGTGCTGATCCGTGGCGCTTCGGGAACCGGTAAGTCGCGGCTCGCACTCGCGCTCATCCAGGCGGCGCAGGCCGGATCGCTGCCGTTCGCGCGGCTGGTCGGCGACGACCGCGTCCATCTCGAGGTGCGGCACGAGCGCCTGCTGGTGCGGCCGGCAGCGGCCCTCGAGGGACTGCTCGAAGTCCGCGGGCTCGGTATCAGGCGGCTCGAGCATGAGCCAATCGCCGTGGTCGGCCTGGTGGTCGACCTCGCCGCCGATGACGCCGAACGGCTGCCGGCAGCACGGGACACCGTTATTTCCGGCGTCAGGCTGCCGCGGCTTGCGGTCGCGGCCGGCGCCGACCCCCTCCCCGTCGTGCTCGCGCTGCTTGGCGGATCACGGGAGCCTGACATTAAACCTTGGCCATAATCCTTGCGGGCAAGTCGTCCGGCGCACACCTGCGGAGGGCACAAATAGTAACCAAGAACCCGTAAAATCGGTGAGTCGGAGTCAGACCCCCGGGCACCGCCGGTGCCCATTTACTGCGATGCAGCATAGCCCCAAAATCGCCGGAAAAGCCCTTGCGCAAGGGCTTCGGATCGTCATTATGGGCCCCCTTTCGTGCGGTGCAACCGGGACGCGCCCGCGGGGAGCTCCATGATCGGCCTCGTTTTGGTTACGCACGGGCGGCTTGCCGTCGAATTCCGCTCAGCCCTGGAACATGTGGTCGGCCCCCAGCAGCAGATCGAGGCGGTCACGATCGGGCCCGACGACGACGTCGAGCAGCGCCGCAAGGACATCATCGAGGCCGTCAAGCGCGTGGACAGCGGGGAAGGCGTGGCCATCCTCACCGACATGTTCGGCGGCACCCCCTCCAATCTCGCCATTTCGGTGATGGGCCGCCCGAAGGTCGAGGTCCTCGCCGGCATCAATCTGCCCATGCTGGTCAAGCTCGCCAAGGTGCGCGACGAATGCCCCTTGACCGAGGCGGTGGCGGCCGCCCAGGATTCCGGCCGCAAATACATCACCATCGCCAGCCGCGTTCTCAACGGCAAATGAGCGAGACCGTTAGTGTCCCGAACCCGAAATTCGCACGCAGGTGCCGCAAGAGCGATTGCGAATTTCGTGTTCAAAGGGACACTGGACTCATAGGTTCGCTAGTGTCCTTCGATTCCGAAGTTCGTGTCAGGGGATGCGGCGAGGTCGGACGAACTTCGGAATCGGGACACTAGCCTTGAGCGACATCCCATCCGGCGCGCATCGGTCGGACGGAGCACCGGTCATCCGCGTGCTCGAAATCTGCAACAAGAAGGGCCTGCATGCGCGCGCGTCGGCGAAGTTCGTGCAGACGGTGGAGAAATTCGACGCCGACGTGAAGGTGAAGCGCGGTCACGAGACCGTCGGCGGCACCTCGATCATGGGCCTGATGATGCTGGCAGCCGGGCCCGGCACCATGATCACCGTGGAAGCCACCGGAAAGCAGGCAGCCGAGGCGGTCGAGGCGCTGGCGGCGCTCGTGAGCGGACGCTTCACGGAAGACGAATAGCGCGCCGGACGCCAACGCGCGTGTCGGGAGCAGACTTCCCGGACCTCTAGGACGTGCTTGAGCGCAGCGCGTAATCGGCGATGGTGTTGCGGCAGAAGATGGTTCGCAACGCCGCGATGATCGGGCGCAGTTCCTCGATGTCGAGATCTTCGCGCACGACGATCCCGGCGGTGGTGGAGCCGACCGGCGGCAGAATGCCGCTGTCCTCGATCACCAGCGACGGCGGCACGTGCGAACGCGGCATCGCCATGCATCCCACCGCCGCGCCGACGGCGGCCACCCGCGACGATCCGTCGAAAGCGGAGAACACGATCTCGTACGGACGCTTGGCACGGTCGAGCGCCTCGGTCGACCGGCGGTCGGGAACCAGCCAGTTCGGCGAGCTGATCAGCGGAACCACTCCGCCAGGCTCGAGCACGAGATCGGGCGCGCGCACCCAGACCAGATCTTCCGGCCAGGACGTCACCGCATCCTTCATCTCGGCTTCGTCGGCGAACAGGAACGCAAGATCGAGATAGCCGCTGCGAACGCTTTCCAAGAGCCCGATGGAGTGATCGCAACAAATACGTACGCGTGACCGGCCGGTCTGATGGCGAAAGGCGCCGATGATCTTGCGCAATCCCTCGGCCGAGATGTTGGGAATCCCCAACCGGATACCCTGCAGGCGGTGTTGCGTGCCGCAGGACGCCACCAGCTCGTCGTTGATCGCCAGCAGCCGGCGCGCGGATTTCATGGCTTGCTCGCCGCGCGCGGTCAGGTTGATCCCCGACGCCTTCTTCTCGATGAGGTCGCCGCCGAGCATGACCTCCAGTTTGCGCATGTGGGCGCTGACCGCGGGTTGCGTCAGGTCGAACAGCTGTGCCGCCTTGGTGAAGCTGCCGAGCTCATAGACCGCCACGAATGTCCGCAGCAGCTCGGTCGGGATATTGACCTCACACTGCCAGAAAGTGCGCTTGCTGGGTGTTTCGGCGTCGAAGACGACGTAGGGGCGCCGCGAACGCATCTTTGTAGCCATGGAAAATCAGCCCCCAGGAAACTTTATCATCCGACATCGACAGCGATTGATATCATCGTTTTAAGCATAATGCCGCCGCCCATAAACAGCTTCTAGGGTCTCATAAGCCGGAATAAGCGGTCCGGCGGTTCACGTTTTCGTGCGGAGCACGCCAGGACGGCCCCGTCCGGCCGGACATAAAGAAATCTTTATATCTTCGTTGCAGGCGGCGTACGGCCCTGCTATAGCCACCGCCGAACCGGCGCGCCGACCCGGCACGCCCGCCTTTCCAGCCCCGCAAGGACCGTCATGAACGCTGCCAAGACTTCCAGCGCTGCCGCCGCCAAGCCCGCCCCCGACTACGTCGTCAAGGACATCGGCCTTGCCGAATGGGGCCGCAAGGAGCTCGCCATCGCCGAGACCGAGATGCCGGGCCTGATGGCGACGCGCGAAGAGTATGGCCCCACCCAGCCGCTGCGCGGCGCGCGCATCTGCGGCTCGCTGCACATGACCATCCAGACCGCGGTGCTGATCGAGACGCTCAAGGCACTCGGCGCCGACGTGCGTTGGGCCTCGTGCAACATCTACTCGACCCAGGACCATGCCGCGGCGGCGGTCGCCGCCGGCGGCACGCCGGTGTTCGCGGTCAAGGGCGAGACGCTGAAGGATTACTGGGACTATCAGCATCGCATCTTCGACTGGAGCGACGGCGGCACGCCCAACATGATCCTCGACGACGGTGGCGACGCCACGCTGCTGATCCATCTCGGCCTGCGCGCCGAGCAGGGCGAGACCGGTCTGATAGCCAAGCCGACCAACGAGGAAGAGGAGGTCCTGTTCGCGGCCATCAAGCAGCAGCTCAAGGACAAGCCCGGCTGGTACAAGCGCAACGCCGACGCCATCCGCGGCGTGACCGAGGAGACCACCACCGGCGTGCATCGCCTCTACGAGATGCAGAAGAAGGGCACGCTGCTGTGGCCGGCGATCAACGTCAACGACAGCGTGACCAAATCAAAGTTCGACAATCTCTACGGCTGCCGCGAATCGCTGGTCGACGGCATCCGCCGCGGCACCGACGTGATGATGGCCGGCAAGGTCGCGATGGTGGCGGGCTTCGGCGACGTCGGCAAGGGCTCCGCCGCCTCGCTGCGCCAGGCCGGCTGCCGCGTGCTGGTCTCCGAGATCGATCCGATCTGCGCGCTGCAGGCCGCGATGGAGGGCTACGAGGTCACCACCATGGAGGACGCGGCGCCGCGCGCCGACATCTTCGTGACCGCCACCGGCAACCTCGACGTCATCACCATCGATCACATGCGCAAGATGAAGGACCGCGCCATCGTCGCCAATATCGGCCATTTCGACAGCGAGATTCAGGTGGCCGCGCTGCGAAACCTGAAGTGGCACAACGTCAAGCCGCAGGTCGACGAGATCGAGTTTCCGGACCGCAAGCGCATCATCCTGTTGTCGGAAGGCCGCCTGGTGAACCTCGGCAATGCCATGGGCCACCCGAGCTTCGTGATGTCATCGTCGTTCACCAACCAGACGCTGGCGCAGATCGAGCTGTGGACCAATCCGAAGAAGTACGAGAAGAAGGTCTACACGCTGCCCAAGCATCTCGACGAGAAGGTCGCGCGGCTCCACCTTGCGAAAATCGGCGCCAAGCTGACCAGGATGTCGGACAAGCAGGCTAGCTATATCGGCGTTCCCGCCGAGGGACCGTACAAGCCCGACACCTACCGCTACTGAGCGGCAACGGCGACGAATCCCGGGACAGCTCGTCCCCGTTTCGTCTGATGATTTGAGTCCGGCGGCGTACCTGAGCTAGCTTCCGCGCATCGAAGCAGTGCAGCCGGGTCTGGCCTTGCGACGCCGGATTGTTGTCGACGTCTTCCTCGCCGCCCTGCTGCTGGCGGCCTTCATCGTCGTCTTGCGCATCGCGCTGCTCGCCGCCGAATTCAATACAACCGTCGCGGCCGAAAGCTTCGCGGCTTTCCGCGCCGCTCGCGACTACGGTCTCGAGTACCGAACGCTGAAGGCGATCGCCCGCAATGCCCTGGTCTACGCGTTCCTCGACGCCGGACAGAAGCGAGCGGAGCTGGAACGCTTCGACCGCGCATCCGCCGATTTCGAGCGGTCGGCGACAAGCCGGCAAACGCCGCTGCAGAATGTCGTGACGCTGCTGAAGGCCGCCGTCACTCCGCCGCCTTGAGACTGCCGGCCGGCGGATGATCCACAGGGCGAGCCCGGCATTTGCCATAGCCGGCAGGTCGAAAGCCCCGTCGCCTGGGGGATGACCGCGGACCAGGTTCCCTCCGCCGAACCGAATCAGTGAGCGCATCGAGCCGGCGCTCGATCAGGGCGAGGCCCGATGGCCGGCACCGGTCACGGCCGACCCTCGAAAGCAGCTCTATCGCCCCATTTTCCGTGCCGATCTTGGGCGGAAGTGCTATGGCGCGACCCGCCCGGGAGGTCCATATCAGGTACGGTAAGGCCCCGCTGCCATTGCTTTGCCGCATCGGCGGGCGATGGTAATTCGTTGCCCGGAGCTGGCCAGGAAAGACGCATATGTGCCGCTGGATTGCCTATCGCGGCGAAACCATCCCGCTGGAACAGTACGTGACCGCCCCCGCCCACTCCCTGGTCGTGCAGAGCCAGCGGGCGCTGGAATCGACCGCCTCGACCAATGGGGACGGTTTCGGAATGGGCTGGTACGGCGAGCACGCCGAGCCCGGCCTTTATCGCGAGGTGCGGCCGGCCTGGTCCGACGAGAACCTGCGCTATCTGTGCCGCCACATCCGCTCGCACCTCTATTTCGCGCATGTGAGGGCCTCGACCGGGACGCCAATCACCCGCCCGAACTGCCACCCCTTCGCCTGCGGCCGCTGGCTGTTCATGCACAACGGCATGATCGGCAACTGGGGGCGCCTGCGCCGCAAGGTCGAATCGCTGATCCCAGACGATGTCTATGGATCGCGCGTCGGCACGACCGATTCGGAGGCGGTGTTTCTCGCGATCATCGGCGCCGGCGGCGACAAGGATCCGGTCGGGGCGACCGCGCGCGTACTCGCGATGCTCACCGACATGGTCACCACCAAGGATTACAAGGAGCCGTTGCGCTTCACGTCGGCCTTGACCAACGGCCGCGACCTCTACGCCTTCCGCTACGCCGCCAACGACAACGCCAATACGCTCTACTACCAGGAGTCCGGGGGCAACGTGGTGGTGGTCTCCGAGCCGCTCGACGGCGAGCGCGCGCACTGGAAGCCGGTGCCGCCCGGCCACGCCATCGTCGCGCCGGCCGGCAAGCCGGTCAGTCTCCAGCCGATCCTGACCGAACGGCGGGTGGCGGCGGAGTAACAGCTCGTGTCCCGGTTCCGCTTGCCGGCCGGACACGGCGTTGCTATCTCCCCGCCATGAATGCGGCCATCGACAATATCCGCAATTTCTCGATCATCGCCCATATCGACCACGGCAAATCGACGCTTGCCGACCGGCTGATCCAGGCGACCGGGGCGCTTGCCGACCGCGAAATGGTCGAGCAGGTGCTCGATTCCATGGACATCGAGCGCGAGCGCGGCATCACCATCAAAGCGCAGACCGTGCGGCTCAACTACCGGGCGCGCGACGGCAAGGACTACGTGCTCAACCTGATCGACACCCCCGGCCACGTCGATTTTGCCTATGAGGTCAACCGCAGCCTCGCCGCCTGCGAGGGTTCGCTCCTGGTGGTCGACGCCTCCCAGGGCGTCGAGGCGCAGACGCTCGCCAACGTCTACCAGGCGCTCGACAACAACCACGAGGTCGTGCCGGTCCTCAACAAGGTGGACCTGCCCGCGGCCGAGCCCGAGCAGGTGCGCAAGCAGATCGAGGAGGTGATCGGGCTTGACGCCTCGGACGCCATCCTGATCTCGGCCAAGACCGGACAGAACGTGCCCGAGGTGCTGGAGGCGATCGTCAACCGGCTGCCGCCCCCCAAGGGCGACCGCGAGGCGACGCTCAAGGCGCTGCTGGTGGACAGCTGGTACGACGCCTATCTCGGCGTCGTCGTGCTGGTGCGCATCGTCGACGGCACCCTGAAGAAGGGCCAGCGCATCCGCATGATGGGCACCAATGCCTCCTACGAGGTGGACCGCGTCGGCGTGTTCACACCGAAGCTCACGCCCGCTGAGGAGCTCGGCCCCGGCGAGATCGGATTCCTGACCGCGTCGATCAAGGAGGTCGCGGACACCCGCGTCGGCGATACCATCACCGATGACCGCAAGCCGGTGAGCGAGCCCCTGCCCGGCTTCCGTCCCGCCATCCCGGTCGTGTTCTGCGGCTTGTTCCCGGTGGATGCCGCGCAGTTCGAGGACTTACGCGCGGCCATGGGGAAGCTGCGTCTCAACGACGCCAGCTTCACCTACGAGATGGAGACTTCGGCCGCGCTCGGCTTCGGATTCCGTTGCGGCTTCCTTGGACTCCTTCACCTCGAGATCATCCAGGAGCGGCTGCATCGCGAGTTCAACCTCGACCTGATCGCGACCGCGCCGTCCGTCATCTACAAGATCAAACTGCGCACCGGTGAGGAGCTCCAGATCCACAATCCCGTCGACATGCCCGACGTGATGAAAATCGAGGAAATGGAGGAGCCCTGGATCCGGGCGACGGTAATGACTCCGGACGAGTATCTCGGCTCCGTGCTCAAGCTCTGCCAGGATCGCCGCGGCGTGCAGGTCGAGCTCACTTACGTGGGCACGCGCGCGATGGTGAAGTACGACCTGCCGCTCAACGAAGTGGTGTTCGATTTCTACGATCGCCTGAAATCAGTCTCAAAGGGCTACGCCTCGTTCGACTATCAGCTCACCGACTTCCGGCCCGCCGACCTCGTGAAGATGCAGATCCTGGTCAATGCCGACCCGGTCGATGCGCTGGCCATGCTGGTGCACAAGACCCGCGCCGAGCAGCGCGGCCGCGCCATGGTGGAGAAGCTCAAGGAGCTGATCCCCCCGCACATGTTCCAGGTGCCGATCCAGGCGGCGATCGGCGGCAAGATCATCGCGCGCGAGACCGTGCGCGCCTTCCGCAAGGACGTCACTGCCAAGTGCTACGGCGGCGACGTGACGCGCAAGCGCAAGCTCCTAGAGAAGCAGAAGGAAGGCAAGAAGCGCATGCGCCAGTTCGGGAAGGTGGAGATCCCGCAGGAGGCGTTCATTGCCGCGCTGAAGGTGGACGTCTGACGCTTCGCGTCAGACTATGGCGGCGCTGAAGGTGGACGTGTGACATTACGCATCTGCCGGGGGCGGAAATTTCTATGGAAGATCCGAAACCATTGGATGCTGTCTGCTTTCGTCCCCAATTTCCACCCAAGCACGACGCACACGCGCGGACCTATTTCGGAGGACGGCCGACTTTACCGGCGGGGATGAACTGGCCTGAGATTGCGGTCGACGGCCGCAAGTTTGCCCTCACCTTCCTTGGTCAAATTGATCTGACCGACGTCGCTCGCATCGCAAGCCTTCCAGGCCTGCCGGATTGCGGCATCCTGTATTTCTTTGTCGACAGTTGCATCATCATGGACGGCAACTTGCAAGACGTCAGGCCTGAAGAAGGGAGTCCGTGGCGGATCCTTTATTCCGGGCCGAACGCGTGGCATTTCAATGAATGCAGCGTTCCGAAGAACTTGATCCCGTTATTCGGCGAAGCGTATCAAGAGCGGCAGCTCACCTATTCAGGACCTCCCTTGGAGAAAAAGTGGACCTCCTGGATCAACTGGCGCGACCGATACTACTGCTTTGAATCGCCCAAAGTTTCAATGGACGCCGTGCCGACGGCGAGCTTCTTCAACGGCCATCGATCGGAAATCGCGCCGCTCCAGCTCGAAGCCTGGAAGAAAGCCTTTGGCCAGCCGGTTCACCATATGATCCGGCCGGAACATACCAGGGTGTACAGCGAACTCTGGATCCCATCGGTGAACTTTCCCGAGACGAACATTTATCTGGAGATTGCGGGCGCGAGCCTCGCAAGGATAATCCTGGGTCCGTGGGAAGACTCCCTGCTTTCCAAAATCGGGCAGCAGGCCGCTGCACAATTGCGGAAGATCGTTGCCTCAGTCCGGACGTCCGAGCTTTTCCAATGCACATCGCGAGAGCTAAGGGATCGCTTCTGGGCGGTTACGAACGAGCTTGCTGATGCCGAGGACCGGGCTCCGTACAAGATCAACGAAGCACTCCTGGATGCCTATTTTTGGGGAACGATATTTTCTCTGACTCATTCCGCCGAATCTGCCCGGACGGTATCGAAGCGAATGATCAATATCGTGAAGAGCTCTTTTTCGGTTTTGCGTGATGAACGATTCTGGATTCACGAGAATCTGAATCGCACGGGGGCTACTATTCATCAGATGTTTGGGTACGGGCGCGAAGTTCAAGGCAACGTCAAAGAAATGTGCCGATCTGACTTCATGCTCATGCTCATGCAATTCGACAGCGATAAAACCTTAGGGTGGAATTTTGGCGATGCGGGCGTCTTGCAGTACTGGATCAAACCAAGTGATCTTGCTGCGCACAACTTCGATAATGTCGTGGCGACCATCGACGGGAGTTAACCACAACCAACGGCTCAGGCCTTCCCTTGCCGATCGAGTTCCTGATCCGGCAGCGCCACGAAGATCAGCACCGCGATGATGGTCATGAGAAAGCGGAACGCGCTCGGCACGCCGTTCCATTGCTGCGACTGCCACATCCCGAACCATTCGCCGCCGATCGACATGAAGCCGACCTGCCAGAGCAAGAAGCCGAGCGTCAGTCCGGCGATGGCGTAGGTTTTCGACCGGTTGAACGTGGCGGCGTCGGCGCGGATGTGACGCGTGACCATGACCGCGCCGATCCAGCACAGCACCGCGGTCGCCCCTTCCGCCGTGATGATCACCGCATACACAGCATGTTGCAGCGTAGGATCGGTGATGGCGCGATACTTGATCGTCGAGAACTCGAAGATCGTGTCCATCGACAGCACGTGCTGAACGAACATGAAGTTGGTGTTGTAGTCGGTGAGGTTGCCGAAGGTCACGAGGCTGGCGAACAGGGCGATCGCCGCGACCAGCGCCGCCTTTGCCGCACGAATGGCGATCATGGCAATCTCCGCGGCGAGCAGCGCGCACTACTTCGTAAACAGCGCCATCGCCTCGTCGGCCAGCACGCCGCCGGTGATCGAGATCGGCACGAAGACCGACTTGGCACGGACCTCGGCGCTGGAGATCATGATCTGATCGATCTTGGTCGCAAGCTGGTCCACCGAGGCGGCATAGACCATCCGGCCGAGATGGCACCAGATGATGGCGCCCATACACATCGCGCACGGCTCTCCCGACGTATACAGCGTGCTGCCGCGCAAGGCCGCGGGCCCGTGATCGGCGAGACAAGCGCGGATCGCGACCATCTCGCCGTGCGCGGTCGGGTCGCGGTTGGTGCGTCCGAGATTGCGCCCGCGCGCGATGACCTGGCCGTCGCGCACGATCACCGCGCCGAACGGGAAATCGGCCTGCCGTGCCTCATCGATCGCCATGCGCATGAACCTGATGTCGTCGGCGGAGGCGGGACCGGCCGCTTCCGTGGTCACGGCTCCGGGGAGGACGGCGGTGCAGGCCAGGCCAGCGATGAAGGATCGCCGGGTCGCAAGCGCGCGGCGAGGCGCGGGATCGCATCGGCAATTCATGGCGCGTTTCTCCCGAAGAGCTGGGGCGGTCAAATCCGATGCTGCCATTGTAGCCCGAGTGCCTTGCCGAAAGCTTGCCGGCCGAGTCGTACGGTCTATTCGGCGGCGCGATCCGGCTCGAACCGCATGGTCCGGTCGATCGCCGTCGGCACCGCCACGCTTGGCGCCTTCGGGCGCCAGACCTTGACGATGCCGAAGCATTCCGGGCTCGCGGCATATTGGCGGGCGATCGCCTGCAGCGTGCGATAGCGCGTCCTGTGCTCCTCGAAATCGACCCGCGGGCAGTCTTTCGGCAGGCTGCGCAGCGTCTCCTCGCGCATCACCATGGCGCGCAGGTGGCGGGCGCGCCGGTTGTGCAGCTTCTCGAAGGTGAGCGCGATCACGAAGCGATGCTCCTCCATCGCCCGGCCCAAGGCCACATCGATGGAATTGTCGTTGTTGCATTTCTCGCTGACCAGACTGATCAACGGGCCGTAGATCGCCTTGTAATCGTCCTCCCGGACCAGCCGCACACGGTGGGGCCTGCCGTTCTCGACGACGGTGGAAGTCGCCACCATGTCGTGCACGCGCTCCCACCAGAAGAGCTGAAACTTGCCCAGCAGCGACGCCGGCTTGCGCTGACTTTGCGGGAACAGCACGACCGGATTGTCGAATGTGGTTCGGCGGGCGGCGCGACGGATCATCTGCACGCGATAGGCATTCGGCCAGACATACCAGATGCGCCGGTCCGCCACCAAGGTGTCGAACTTCAAGTGGCCGTCCACGATCATGTTGAGCGTGACGTTGACGGTGTTGCGGTCGTCGCCGCGCAGATAGTCGAACCAGCCCTGCATGTAGCGCCCGGCGAGGGTGAGGCCCATGCTGCCCGCGCCGCCCAAGGAGCGGATGAGGGCGCCGGTGAAGACCGCGCCGAGATAGACCGCCAGAACGCCGAGACCGAACAACAGCCCGTCGAAAATCTGGCTGCCGCTGTCGGAGAAATAGCCGAGCATTCACTCCTCGCTGCGCCCACAGCCCATGGCGCCGAATCCAAGCATGGCTCGACGGCACACAATATCACCGACCCCGACAGCCGCTGCCGTTTTGCCGCAGCCGTCGCCCCCAAAATCCCTTGATATCAGCATCCCTTTCTTGCAATTAATTCGCAATAGCAATTGTGGGGTGCTTTTCAGGAGTGTGAACCGATGCGTTTGTCTCTATTCGTGACGCGATTCTTGCCGGGGCTGGTCGCCGCGATCGCGCTGGTCGCCGTTCCGTTCGGCGCGGCCTATTCGGCGGGCGACCTGTCGCGGCAGGAGCCGATCGTGATCTCGGTCGAACTCGGCAAGCCCGGACAGCACATCTTCACGCCCAATAGGCTGCGCTTCGAGACCGGCAAGCTCTACAAGCTCGTCCTGAGCAACCCTAGCGACGAGGCGCACTACTTCACCTCGCACGCCTTCACCCAGCTCATCTATACGCGCAAGGTGCAGGTGGTGCAGAGCCGCGACGGCAAGACGACCACGCTCGCCGAGTTCAAGGGCGCCATCCGCGAGGTCGAGGTCTATCCCGGGCAGACCGCGGAATGGTGGTTCGTGCCGGTGGCGGCCGGCCGCGTCACCGACCTGCGCTGCGGCATCGTCGGCAAAGACGGCAAGAGCCACGCCGACCACGGCATGGTGGCAGAGATCGTCATCGAGTGAGCCGGCCGCGATGCGTTCAATTGGGTCCACAGTCGTCGCCACGACGAAAAGGCCCCCGGCAGGTGTGCCGGGGGCCCCGAGTGGCCTCCAATGTTTTTCTTCTGACAGGCCGAGCCGCCTCACGAGCCCCAGAACGGGGCGACGCCGTAATAGTCGTAGACCTTGTCGTTGCGGGCGCGGTCGGACCAGTCCCAGTTCTCGTACTTGGAAAATTTCGGCGCGCCCTTGAGCTGCTCCTCGCCGACATTGACCTCGTAACCTTCGAGGCTCGGATTGTAGGTGAGCAGCGCCCAGGGCAGCGGATAGTAATCCTCGCCGATGCCCATGAAGCCGCCGAAGCTCATGACCGCATAGGCCACCTTCCCGCTGAGCTTGTCGATCATGACTCGCTCGATCTGGCCGACGCGGTCGCCGTTCGAGCGGTAGACCGCCGTTCCCTCCACTTTGTCGCTGCCGATCAGGCTCGCGGTCTCGCGCTGATCGAGGGTTTTTCCTCTGGTCGTAACAGCCATTGACGCTTCTCCCATGTGAGCACGTATTGGAAGGGCAACGGCGTTGAACATGCTTGGTTCCGCGGAACCGGAACAGCGAGCACGCATTGAGCAATGGAGATGGAACATCATCGAGGAGAGCTGCAAATGCCACGCGGCGACAAGTCGAGCTACACCAGCAAGCAGAAGCGCCAAGCGGAGCACATCGAGGAAGGCTACGAGAAGCGTGGCGTCTCGCACAAGGAAGCGGAGCGGCGTGCCTGGGCCACCGTCAACAAGGAGACCGGCGGCGGCAAGAAGAGCGGCTCCGGCCGCGGCAAGCCGGTAAGCCACGCCCCCTCGCGCAAAGGCGGGCGACTGGGCGGCCGCGCCGCCGCGAGCCGGTCGGCCGCCGCACGCTCGCGCTCAGCCAAGAAGGCAGCGGCGACCCGCAAAGGGCGCTTCTCGCGCTGAGCTGCGCGGGAAGGAGCAGGCGCCTACTGGATCGAGATCCGAGTGTTGCCGACGCCTTCCTTCTGCACGAGCCCAAACAGAATGGCGGCATTCGACGGATGCAGCCTGATGCAGCCCTTCGACGCGCGCCCGCCGAGCTGCGCGATGTGGGTGGTACCGTGGATGGCGAAGTTGCCGTCGTAGAAGATCGAATACGGCATCGGCGCGTTGTTGTAGATGGTCGAACGGTGATAGCGCGACAGCGATTGTGGGCGGAAGGTGCCGCTCGGCGTGCCGTAGACGCCGGTCGAGACCGCCCAGGTATAGCGATGCTCTCCGTCTACGATCACGGACATCCGCTGGGTCGACTTGTCGACCTTGACCACGATCTCCGCCCGCGCGGCGCTCGACACGGCGAGCATCGACATCGCGGCTAGCAGTCCTACGGCAACACGGCCCATCGCAAGCTCCCGCAACAATATGCCCTGCAACTACGATCGGCATCGATCGACAGATGCACTACCATGGCCGAGCTAATGTCACGTTTCAGCTCATCCGTTGAAATGCCGGGAATTCTTTACGATGTAGCAGGCACACCGCGCCGGAATGTACGAGCAGCCGCATGACGCCGCCCGATGCCTGCGACCTCCTGACCATCGGCCATTCCAATCTGCCGGCGGACCGCTTCGTCACGCTGCTGCGCAACGCCGGCGTCACGACCGTGGCCGACGTGCGTTCGGTGCCGTTCTCGCGCCGCTTCCCCTGGTTCTCGGGGAAGGCGCTCGCCGAACGGCTGATGCGCGAAGGCATTGCCTACATGCCGTTGGGCGAAGGACTCGGCGGCCGCCCGCGCGACCCGAAGCTTTATTGCGATGGCGTCGCCGACTACGACGCCATGGCGAAGACCCCGGAATTTCGCGCCGACCTCGACCGCGTGATCGACGACATGCGCTACACCCGCCTGTGCCTGATGTGCGCGGAACGCGAGCCGCTCGACTGCCACCGCTGCCTGCTGGTGAGCCGCGCGCTCGCCGCGCGCGGAGTGAAGCCCTGTCATATCCTCGGCGACGGCACGATCGAGCCGCATGCGGCGACCGAGGCTCGCCTGCTCAAGCTCGCGGGCGGCGGCGACGCGGACTTGTTTGGCGATCCCGCGGGCCGCCTTGCCGAGGCCTATCACCGGCGCGCCGGCAAGATGGCAGCGCGCGCGAAGCCGTGAACTGCGCTGAGTCTATCCCGCGCCGTTGGCCGCGCTCGCGGCGCCCTCGCACCGTAACCTCAGGATCAGCCGCGGCGCTGGCGCGGGGAGAGGTGCCCGGGTTCCCCGAGCGGGTTCCGCTTGACGGGACCCATCTTGCGGTTTACCGGGCAAGCTGTTGACCCGGATTCGGGGTGGGGGCGGCCGGACTTTTCATTTGGAAGCCGCTGACATGATGACGACGACGAAATCGCCGTATGTCGCAACCTTGCTGCTGGCCGCGGCATTCGCGGCCGCCGTCCCGGCGTCCGCGCAGGACAAAGGCAGCGTCAATCCGAAGCCACTGCCGCCCCTTGCCAAGCCTGACGATCCCGCGACACCGGCCAAGGAATTGTTCGGCCGCCGGACGACGCCGGCGAGGCTCGAATCGCGCACCATCGGCTTCTACGCCAAGGGCTGCCTCGCCGGAGGCATGGCCCTGCCAGTCAACGGCCAGACCTGGCAGGTGATGCGGCTGTCGCGCAACCGCAACTGGGGCCATCCCATGCTGGTGGAATTCCTCGAAAAGCTGGCCGCGCAGGCGCCGCAGACCGGCTGGCGCGGGCTCCTGGTCGGCGACATGTCGCAGCCGCGCGGCGGTCCGATGCTGACGGGTCACGCCAGTCACCAAGTCGGTCTCGACGCCGACATCTGGCTCACCCCCATGCCCGACCGCGAGCTCACCCGCCTGGAGCGCGAGGAAATGTCCGCGACCATGATCGTGCGCGAGGATCGCCGGGACGTCGACCCGAAGGTATGGACGCCGGCGCATTTGAACGTGATCCGGGCGGCGGCGAAGGACCCGCATGTCAACCGCATCTTCGTGAACGCCGCCATCAAGAAGGCGCTGTGCCGCGAAGCCGGCGGCGACCGCGGATGGCTCGGCAAGGTGCAGCCGTGGTGGGGGCACGACTACCATTTCCACGTCCGGCTCAACTGCCCGGGCGGGGAGCACGAATGCACGCCACAGCAGGCGCGGCCCGTGGACGATGGTTGCGGCAAGGAGCTCGATCACTGGTTCACCGAGGCGATCCTGCACCCGAAGCCGTCGCCGCCATCACCGCCGCGGGCCGGCCCGCGGATGGCCGATCTGCCCGCGGCCTGCCGGCAGGTGCTGATGGCGCCTTAGGTGTAATGGCGCCATGCATGTATAATGTCGGTCCGATGACCGAAACCGATAGCGAGAATCCCAGCGCTGCCGAGCTCGACATCCTGGGCGAGCTCGAGCGCAAGGTGCTTTGGCTCGCGAGCTGGACCATCCACCACGCCAACCAGGTGCGCGACAATGTCGACGGCCTGAAGGTCGGCGGCCACCAGGCGTCGTCGGCCTCGCTCGCCACCATCATGACCGCGCTCTATTTCCGCGCGCTGCGTCCGCAGGATCGCGTCGCGGTCAAGCCGCACGCGAGCCCGATCTATCACGCCATCCAATACCTGCTCGGCCGCCAGAGCCGGCACAAGCTCGAGGACTTTCGCGGCTACAAGGGCGCGCAGAGCTATCCATCGCGCACCAAGGACGCCGACGACGTCGACTTCTCCACCGGCTCGGTGGGTCTCGGCGTCGCGCAGACGCTGTTCTCCTCGCTGGTGCAGGACTATGTCCGCGCCCACGGCTGGGGTCTCAAGCGGCCGGAAGGCCGCATGATCGCGCTCGTCGGCGACGCCGAGCTCGACGAAGGCAACATCTTCGAGGCCATCCTCGAAGGCTGGAAGCAGGGCCTGCGCAATTGCTGGTGGATCATCGACTACAACCGCCAGAGCCTCGACGCCGTCATCCGGGAGGGCCTGTGGGCGCGCTACGAGGCGCTGTTCGCAGCCTTCGGCTGGGAGGTCGTGATCCTCAAATACGGCTCGCTGCTCAACGAAGCCTTCCGCGAGCCGGGCGGCGAGCGGCTGCGGCAATGGATCGACAACTGCCCCAACCAGCTCTACTCCGCACTGGTGTTCCAGGGCGGTGCCGCCTGGCGCAAGCGCCTCAACGACGAGATCGGCGACCAGGGCCCGGTCACGCGGCTGATCGAGGCGCGCAGCGACGACGAGCTGCATCGCCTGATGACCAATCTCGCCGGCCATGATCTGCCGGCACTCCTGGACGCTTTCGGCAACGTCACGCACGACAAGCCGATCTGCTTCATCTGCTATACCATCAAGGGCTTCGGGCTGCCGTTTGCCGGGCACAAGGACAATCACGCCGGCCTGATGACGCCGGCGCAGATGGAAAGCTTCCGCGCCGCGATGAATATCCGGAGCGGGCACGAGTGGGACAAGTTCGAAGGCCTCCACATCGCGCCCGCTGTGCTGCAGCAATTCCTCGACCGCGTGCCGTTCGCTGCCGGCGAGCGCAGCCACCAGACGGCTCGCATCGCGGTGCCGACGGTATTGCAAGCGCCGACCCAGCCGGTGACGTCGACCCAAGCCGGTTTCGGCGTACTGCTCAACGAGCTCGGCCGCGAGCAGACCGAGCTGGCCAACCGCATCGTCACCACCTCGCCCGACGTCACGGTTTCGACCAATCTCGGCGCCTGGGTCAATCGCCGCGGCCTGTTCGCACGCGAGAAGCTCGCCGACATCTTCAAGAGCGAGCGCATTCCCTCCACGTTCAATTGGGACTTCTCCCCCAAGGGCCAGCACATCGAGCTCGGCATCGCCGAGATGAACCTGTTCATCCTGCTGTCCGCGCTCGGGCTCTCGCACGCCGTCAACGGCGAGCGGCTGATCCCGATCGGCACGCTGTATGATCCCTTCATCCAGCGCGGGCTCGATGCCTTGAACTACGCCTGCTACCAGGACGCGCGCTTCATCCTGGTGGCGACGCCGTCCGGCATCACGCTGGCGGGCGAAGGCGGCGCGCACCAGTCGATCGCGACGCCGCTGATCGGCCTGGCGCAGGACGGTCTCGCCGCCTTCGAGCCGGCCTTCGTCGACGAGCTGTCGGTCATCCTGGCCTTCGCCTTCGACTACATCCAGCGCCACGCCGAGGGCGAGCCGTCGGAGCGCAACTGGCTGCGCGACGAGACCGGCGGCTCGGTCTATCTGCGGCTGTCGACGCGACCGATAGAGCAGATCAAGCGCGACATGACGGCCGAGCTCAAACAGGCGATCGTCGACGGCGGCTATTGGCTGCGCAAGCCCGGGCCGAACTGCCAGGTGATCGTGGCCTATACCGGCGCGGTCGCGCCCGAGGCGATCCAGGCGGTCGGGCTGATGGCGGAGGACCGCCGCGATGTGGGTCTGCTCGCGGTCACCTCGGCCGACCGGCTCAACGCCGGCTGGACCGCGGCACAGCGGGCACGCGAGCGCGGCCTCGTGCACGCCCGCTCGCACATCGAGAAGCTGATCGCCGACGTGCCATCCCATTGCGGCATCGTCACTGTGCTCGACGGCCATCCCGCAACGCTCGCCTGGCTCGGCGCCGTGCAGGGCCACCGCGTGCGGCCGCTCGGGGTGGAGCATTTCGGGCAGACCGGATCGATCCCGGACCTCTATCGGCACTACGGCATCGACGCCAACGCGATCGTCGCCGCGGCAGCGACGCTGACGCCGGGCCGGCCGATGCGGCACCTGAAGGCGCTGTCGTAGCTGCCGTAGGATGGGTGGAGCGCGCCTCTTTGGCGCGCGATACCCATCTCTCCCGCACCCGGCACGATGGGTATCGCCCCATAGCCCGCGAAGACGGGCGTCATCGCCCTTTAGGGGGCTCCACCCATCCTACAAGATCGCCAGCACGATCGCCGGAACGAGCGCGCAAGCCGTGACGATCACCGCGTAGCGCAGCGCCCGATATGACGGCACGCCCATCATCGGCAGCCCGACCCACAGCAGGTAGACGCCATAGAGGCCCAGGATCAGCAGGAAGTTCAGTCCCGGAACGAGCAGGAAGATGCCGGCGAGCCAGAGCGGCGTGTGGGAATAGACCGAGAGCTTGACCGCGTTGCCGAAGTTCTTCTTGCCGCCGAACCGCGGCGCCAAGAGATCGATCACGCCCGCGATAATGTAGACCATCGCCAGAGTGACGGCATAGGCGATGACCGCGCGCAGCAGACTCGCAACGATCGGCTTGTACCCGCCGATCAGCGCCTGGCCGATGAAGTTGGCGACCTCCGGGATCGCAGCGAGGACAGCGACATAGGTGAGCAGCTCGGACGGCTTGACCGGCTCGCGCTCGATCACCTGCCATTCCTCTCGTGGCCTCAGCATGATTGCCTTGGCCCGCTCGATCAGCTTCATCCCATCATCCTCTCGTGTTGGGTCAGCGGCGCCGGTCCTCGCGGATCATGGCCGCTCCCTTCTCCGCGATCATCATCGTGGGCGCATTGGTATTGCCCGAGGTGATCGTCGGCATCACCGATGCATCGACGACACGCAGCCGCTCGAGCCCGATGAAGCGTAGCCGCTCGTCGACCACCGCGGTCGAATCGCTAGCGCGGCCCATCTTGGCAGTCCCGACGGGATGAAAGATGGTGGTGCCAATGTCGCCCGCGGCCTTGCTCAGCGCCGCGTCGTCGTCGCCGACGCTGGGGCCGGGCAGGTATTCGACCGGCTTGTACTTGGCAAGTGCCGGCTGCGCCGCGATCCGGCGTGCGACACGGATCGAGTCCACGGCGACCCGGCGATCCTCGTCGGTCGACAGGTAATTCGGCTTGATCACCGGCTTGTCGGCGGGATCGCGCGAGCGCAATCGCACGAAGCCGCGGCTCGTCGGTTGCAGGTTGCATACGCTCGCGGTGAAAGCCGGAAACGAATGCAATGGGTCGCCGAATTTGTCGAGCGACAGCGGCTGGACGTGGAACTGGATATTGGCGCGCTCGCGCGTGGGGTCGGAGCGTGTGAACAATCCGAGCTGCGAAGGCGCCATGGTGAGCGGGCCGCGCCGAAACAGCGCATAGTCGAGCCCCATGCGCGCGCGGCCGAGCAGCGAATGATAACTCTCGTTGAGCGTCTTGGCGCCGGATACCTGGTAGATGAGTCGGAGCTGCAGGTGGTCCTGCAGGTTCTCGCCAACGCCCGGCTTGTCGGCGACGACCGGGATGCCGAGCTTCTGCAGCTCGGTGCCGGCGCCCACGCCGGAGAGCTTGAGCAGCTGGATCGATCCGATCGAGCCCGCGGCCAGAATCACCTCGCCGCGACAGCGCGCCGATTTCACCGCTCCGCTCTGCCGCCAGCGCACGCCGGCGGCGCGCTTGCCCTCGAACACGATGGCTTCCACCAGGCAGCCGGTTTCGAGGCGCAGGTTCGGCCGGTTGAGCACCGGCTTGAGGAAGCCGCGCGCCGCCGACCAGCGCCGCCCGCGCTTCTGGTTGACGTGGAACGCGCACGAGCCCTCGTTGTCGCCGGCGTTGAAGTCGGGGATCGGCGAGATGCCGGCCTGTTGCGCGGCGGCGCAGAAGTCGTCGAGGATGGTCCAATGCACCCGCGGCGCCTCGATGCGCAATTCGCCGCCCACGGCGTGGGCGTCGCCGGCCCCGAGGAAATGGTCCTCGTGCCGGCGGAAGAACGGCAGCACGTCGCTCCAGCTCCAGCCTGCAAGGCCGAGTTGACGCCAATGATCGTAGTCGGCGGCCTGCCCCCGCATATAGATCATGGCATTGATGGCGGAGGAGCCGCCGATCGCCTTGCCGCGCGGATAGTTGAGGCTGCGGCCATTGAGCCCCTCCTCCGGCTCGGTCCGGAACATCCAGTCCGAGCGCGGATTGCCGATCGCAAAGAGGTAGCCGACCGGGATATGGAACCAGATCCAGTTGTCGTTGCCGCCGGCCTCCAGCAGCAGAACGCGTACGGCAGGATCGGCCGAAAGACGGTTCGCCAGCACACAACCGGCCGAGCCCGCGCCGACGATGACGTAGTCGTATTCGCCCTCGATCGGCGCTGCCTCGGACATAATTCCCATCCGCTCCCGTGTCCCGAGAGCCAAGCTCGCGGAACTTTACCAGTGATTCAAAGAGAACCGGCCGGCGGTCAAGCCCAAGTGTTAGAATCGTGGTCAGGACCACGCCAAGCGCGGCCTCCCCGGTCCTCGAGTGGAAGAGCGCTTATTGGACGTGCCGCGCTCGTGATAGCCTGGGAGGGCGATCGGCCGAACTGGTAGATGGAGGAGTGTATGGCCACGAGATACCTGTTGTCTGCCGCGGTTTGCGTCGTCTGCTGGCTGGCCAACGCCCCCGCTTCAGCCGCCCCACGCGGTTATTCCGACTCGCAGACAGCTTGCATCGACACCTGCCGCAAGGCTGCCGAATGCTTCGGGGGCCCCGGCGCACATGACGGCAGCGCTCGCTGCCGCCGCTGCGTCAACAAATGCGCAAGCGCACAAGACCAAAAGAAGTGATCGCGCAACGGCGCTTTGCAATCCTGCAATGAAGGCCGCCCGCGCCGCCCTCACCTCGGCGGAGGCGGCACCGCGGACGAATGATGATCCACGATCTTCCACTCGTCGCCATCCTTCACATAGGTGAAGCTGTAACGGGCGGGGATCGATTTGGTCTCACCGTCCTTGACGTAGAAGAAGGTGTAGTAGCCGGTATTGACCGCGGTGTTTCCGTAGACGCGGATCAGTTGATCTCCGAATTTGACTGTCGCCTTGGGCAGCGCCTCGAAGGCACCGACGAAGTAGGCCTTCACCGCGGCCGGATCCGATCGCACCGTCGGCGACAGCGTGCCCCACAGGACGCCGTCCTTGGCATAGAATGCCACCATGGTCTCGGGATTGTTGTCGGCAAAGACCGTGGCCCACTTCTCTCCTGCCGCCGCGACATCCTCCTGCGGGCCCGCAACGACGATTTGCACCGAGAGGCTTGCGCTCACCACCAGTACGAGGCCCCTGATCCAAAGATGTGATTGCATCATGTCCTCCCTACTCTCTGTACTTCGCTGAAAGATCAGGCGACGCCGATCCTACTCCTCCGCCCCTGCTTGTTCTATTTTTCCGATTCCCCAGCATGATCGCTCGCCCGCATCATCTCCCAGCTTTCGGGTGGGCTGCTGCCCTGGCAGCCCGTATATGCCAGGACGAAGTGGGACAGAGGAGCACGACCATGTCGTCATTGTCCGTGCGACTGATCGCGATGGCGCTTGTGACACAGGCAGCCTTGGCTTCGACGGCCGCAACGCCGTGCCAAGCGCAGGAGGCAAAACAAATCCAGCCGCAGCCCACCCGCACCGGCAAGGAGCGGCTCGGCGGCAAGGCGAGCGACGAGCAGCGCGTGGACAATTGCAAAGTGCCGGCCGAGCAGCGCGGCCCCAAGCCGCGTCCGGACGACTGCCCCGACCCAGCGAACGCAGCGGCTGCGCGCTGAGCGGGCGTGATGCGCTATGGCCGCTTGGTCATCTCGGTGCAGGACGCGACGCCCGCGGCCTTCGACTGCGTCATATAGCAGAGCTCCATCCGGTTCGGCGCCAGCATCGTCCCGACGGTGTAGCCGTCGTCGTCGACCATGTAGATCGCGCCGGAACGCGACACGACGGCGATGATCTTGTCGGTGCCGCGCGTGGACGCAAATGTGCCGGAGAACCTGCGGCCGTCCTGCTTGTCGATGGTCATCGTGAACGCGACGCTGGACAGCCGCGGCTCGGCCGATTGCTTCGCGGAATGATGCGGATTGCCGCGCCCGAGCACGATCGATTCACTCTCGCCGGTCCAGGTGCCGCGCAGGTCAGGGATCGCGGTCTCGGCGGCGGCAGGCACGGCGGCAAACACGGCGAACAGCGCGATGCAGGCAAACTTCGTCATGTCGGGGCTCCTCTCGGGACAGGCAACGTCCGAATCGCCGCCCGGGGTGGCGACGACGCAATGACGCAATATCGCGCGGCGGCGCCGCCGGGACAAGAAACGCAGCCGGCTCTCGTCGCCGCGATCACTCGGATTTTCGGCGAATGCCGTGGGAGCGCATAAGAATTGTGGGGACAGTTCACGTCATGTCTGGCCTGCGTCGAACGTGAAACGGTTCACACCCGCACGCGGAAATCGCGGCTACGCAGAACCATGTCCGATCGCGCAATCGCAATGGCGCTCGCCCTGTCCGCGGCAGGCATGGCCCTGCTCTCCCCGGTGACCGCGTTCTCGCACGCGGACTGGCCGGACGGACCGGATCCATCGCGCAAGCTCGACCCCAAATCGCTCTATTGCTGCGGGCCGCCGACGTCGTGAAAACGAGGTTCAAGGTCGACAGCGCCGGTGGAAAACATCCCGAAGACGTCTGGTACGCCTGGCTCGACGATGCGTGGACCAGGATCCCGCCGGAGAAGATCGTCAAGCATCATGCCCCGAACGGGCAGCCCTACCTGTTCATGCTGGCCGGCACCATCCAATGCTTCGTTCGGCCCAAAGGCGGGCTTTGACCGCGCCCGACGCCGTGAACCTTTTTCCGGGCAGGCACGACCAACAGGCCGAAACCTCCGTCGGCTGATCCGGCGAGCGGTAACTGGGTGGGGATCTCCTATGTCTCTCTCTAAAGTCAAAGTCGCTGCCGGTCTGGTCGCTGCAGTGGTCGGCATCGCTGCCGTGACCGCATTTGCCGGCGCCAACTCTGATGCGAAGGCGGGACTCTCCGACGCGATCGCTCCTGCCGGTCAGGTCGAGACAGCAGCCCCCGTCTCCGCCTGCCCCGACGCAGCCTGGCCCTTCGGATGCCAGTGGCGGGAACCCGTGCGCCGCGTTCAGCGCAGCACGCGATAGTTCTAATCGTTCCAAACTGTCGCACGCCCGCGCGACGCGGCGTCTATAGCCGACATCTATAGAGCTACAGATTTTATGTCGATTTGTCGTGAGGCAGGTCGCAGATATTCTATGGTTCGAACGGCGGTCCTGGATTCGAACCCTCCGGTAAGAAACTGGGCCGCTAGGCCCCGGTGACTCAACCTCCCGGGGCCTTCTTTCATTCGCACTCGGCGATCGATCGACGTCGGCCATTCACGACAGCCCTCGGCATTTCTGCAAGCGTTTCGCCAATCATCCAGCACCGAGCGTGCGGCCTTGCCGATGTCGTGCAACGGGTGCACGCTCGGAACTCGATTGCCGGGCACGGAACATCGGGAGGAAAATTTGCAGCCGCATCGCATTCGTCAGATTGCGACATCGGCGCTGTTGGCGCTCACGACGCAGTCCTCCGCGCAACCGGCCCCACCCGCCACCTCCACGGTCGAAGTGCTGCGCGTCACCCGCACCGCCGACGACGGCAACGAGGGCTCGCTGCGCTGGGCGATCGAGCGCAGCAACACCGCGCCGGGGCGTTTCCGCATCGAGATCGCACCGACCGGTCCGGCGCCCCATGTGATCAAGCCGGCCTCGCCGCTGCCGCCGGTCAAGGGCCCGGTGCAGATCGAAGGCATGGCCTGGAAGCAGACCGGAGATTTCATCGCGCTCGATGGCTCGGGCTACATCGAGGACAAGGGCATCGAGACCTGCCCCGGTGCCGTTCCCGGGCAGTACGGCGCCAATGTGCGCACGACCAGCCTTCCCGGGCTCGCCTTGATCGACACCACGGGCATCGACATCGGCGGGCTGGAGATTCGCAACTTCTGTATCGGCGTGCTGATCCACCGCGCGAGCGGCAACGTCATCCACGACAACCGCATCACCGCCAATCGCGGCGGCGCCGGCGTCATGCTCACGGGTGACGATGGCAACGGCAATCCCACAGCCGCCACCACCATGCACAACAAGGTGCTGCGCAACGAGTTTGTCGACAATGGCGATGGCCTCGAGCTGACGCGCGGCGCCTCCTTCAATCTGGTGGCGCACAACGTCTTTCGCGCGACGATCAACGGCCAGGAGCCGTCGCAGGGCATCGAAATCCTGCTCGGACACGACAATGTATTGATCCGCAACCGCTTCGAAGGATATTCCGACGGCGTGCAGATCAACGGCGGCCATCGCAATTACATCAGCGACAATGTCTTCACCGGCAACACCTTCGGCCTGAGCCTGTCCGGCAACGGCAATATCATCGAGGGCAACACGATCTTCGACAATGCCGTGGGCATCGCAGTGCGGCCGGCCGCGCAGATGACGGTGGCGCGGATTTCCCGCAACTCGATCTACCGCAATGGTCAGGACATCGCGCGATGCTGGTCGGGCGGCAGTTGCGACCCGAAGCTGCGCAAGGGCGGCATCGTGTTCGGCCTGCCGAGCGGCGAGCACGCGAGCTACGTCGGCAAGCGCGGCGGCGGGGTCAATCCGGATCCGGCGACGCTCTCGAAAATCTGTCCAGACGGCGCGCCGCGCTGCCAGGGCGCGCCGAATGGGGGGCTCGCTGCCCCCGTCATCGACAGTGCGCGCCAGAGCGAAATGCGGCTGACGTTGCAGGGCCACCTGCAGGCCAGCCCGCTGTCGCGATACAGCGTCGAGGTGTTCGCAAACCACCCGCGGGCGGGCGGCGCGGAAGGGGAAATATTCGTGGGCGAGGTCGTGACCACGTCGGACGCCAATGGGCAGGCCAAGTTCTCGTTGATCCTGGACCGCGTGCCGGGAGGAATGCCCACGACATTCACCGCCACCGCGACCTCGAGCGACGGCGCGACCTCGGAGTTCAGCCAGCCGGTTGCGGCAGACAGGTGAGCGTGCATCGATGTTCCCGCCCGAGCGCATCGTCTGCCTCACCGAAGAGACCGTGGAGACGCTCTACCTCCTCGGCGAGGAGCGCCGCATCGTCGGTGTGTCAGGCTATGCGGTGCGGCCAGCGCGGGTGCGCAAGGAAAAGCCGCGGGTATCGGCCTTCATCTCCGCCGACTTCGAGAAGATCGTCGCGCTCCAGCCCGACCTCGTGCTCACTTTCTCCGACCTGCAGGCCGACATCGTCGCCGAGCTGATCCGCCGCAACGTCGCGGTGCACGCCTTCAACCATCGCGACGTGGCCGGCATCTTCGACATGATCCGCACGCTCGGCGCGCTCACCGGGGTGACGCTGAAGGCGGAGGCGCTGGCGGAATCGCTGGAACACCGGCTGGAGCAGATGCGCAACCGGACCGCTCTGCTCGACCGCCGGCCGCGCGTCTATTTCGAGGAGTGGGACGAGCCGATGATCTCCGGCATCCGCTGGGTTGCGGAGCTGATCGAGATCGCCGGCGGCATCGACGTGTTTCCCATGCTCTCGAGACGCAAGAACGCCAAGGACCGCATCGTGTCGGCGGAACAGGTGATCGCGGCGGCGCCCGACATCATCGTCGGCTCCTGGTGCGGCAAGAAATTCGTGCCGGCCAAGGTCGCGGCCCGGCCAGGCTTTGCGCAGGTGCCGGCGGTGCGCGACGGCTTTCTGCGCGAGATCAAATCGACGGTGATCCTGCAGCCCGGGCCGGCGGCGCTGACCGACGGACTCGATGCCGTCGCCGGCATCATCGCGGAGTGGGCGCAGGCGTCGCCGCGAGCGTAGCGAGCTGATCCGCGAGGAGGTCGAGGCCGGCCACCAGCCCGGGCCCGCCGCAGAGCGTGTAGCGTCCGGGCAGGACGATCCGCCGTGACGGCGGGTAGAGGTCCTTCACCGCCGGGTGGGCCAGATAGAGCGAGCCCTGGTCGCGTGGCTGCTCGATGACGTTGTGGGTGACCAGAAGATCGGGGCGCATCATCACCAGGGTTTCGAGCGGCACGAAACCGCCGATGCCCGCGGGCGCTCCCGCCGGAGGCTTGAGGCCGGCCTCGGCGATCAGGCCGGCCGCAAGGCTGGTCGGACCTTCGGTGTAGCCGCCGTGACCCACCAGCAGCGCGGTCGATGCGTTGGGCCGCGGCACGCTGGCGAGCCGCGCGCGCGCTGCGTCGAGGCGCGCGAGCAGACTCTCTCCCCGCTCGGGATGGCCGAGCAGCGCGGCGACCTCGCGGATCTGCGCGCGCGCCGCCGCGATGGTGCTGACGAAGGCGATCGAGACGACGCGAAAGCCCAGCGCACCGAGCAGCCGCTGCGTCACCGAGCGGTCACGCGGGCCGACCAGCACGAGGTCGGGGTCGAGCGGGACCACGGATTCGGCGTGCCACTGGATGCGGCGGTAGGCGCGCGCCTCCGCGGCCACCGCCGACAGCGTCGGGTCGGTCGCGTAGGGCGAGAGCCCGGCGACCTGGGCAGGATCGGCGAGCGCCACCACGAGCTGGTCGGCGCAGATATTGAACGACACGACCCGCCGGGGTGGATCGGCCGCCGCCGCACTGCCGGCGGCGCCGACGGCGCATAGCAGCGCGAGGGCAAGCTGGGCGAGTCGCGAAAAATACGCACGGGTCATCCCGGAATCATGACGCAATCCCGTTCCACCGCAAGCCGGAAATCTGTAGGAAAGGCGCCCGGAGGTTCGGCGCGATGGAGACGGCACGACGAAGCGGTTGGCGGCTCGAGGCCGCGCTGACGGCGCTCATCGTCCTGTTGGCGATTCTGTCGCTGATGGTCGGGCCGGCCGGACTCTCGCCCAAGGCCGCGCTGGCCGGACTGTTCGACGGCGAAGGGCCGGCCGGCATCATTGTGCGCGACATCCGCCTCCCGCGCACGGCCCTCGCGCTCCTGATCGGCGCCACGCTCGGGCTTGCCGGCGCGGCGCTGCAGGGCTTGCTGCGCAATCCCTTGGCCGAGCCGGCGCTGTTCGGCGCGCCGCAGGCCGCGGCGGCAGCGGCCTCGTTCACCATCGCATTCTCGTTCGCGAGCGCGACCTCGCTGGTGGTGCCGTTCGCGGGCATCGCCGGCGCCTTGGTCTCGATCGGCGGGTTGGTTGCAATCGCCGGCCGGCGGGCGAGCCTCACCGTGACGCTGCTGGCGGGACTGGCTTTCGCGAGCTTTGCCGGCGCCATGACTGCTCTCATCCTCAATCTCGCGCCCAACCCCTATGCCGCGCTCGAGATCGCGTTCTGGCTGCTCGGCTCGCTGGAAGACCGCAGCACCGACCACCTGCTCATCGCCGCGCCGTTCTGCATCGCGAGCTGGGTGCTGCTGGCGATGAACGCGCGCGCGTTCCGCGCGCTCACGCTCGGCGAAGACGCCGCCGCCTCGCTCGGCGTCGACCTCGCGCGCGTGCGCATGACCGTCGTGGTCGGTGTGGCGATCGGCGTCGGCGCCGCAGTCGCCGTGGCCGGCTCGATCGGCTTCGTCGGGCTGGTGGCTCCCCACCTCGTACGCCGCGCCGTCGGCTCCGATCCGGCGCGCGTGCTGCTGCCCGGCGCACTCGCGGGCGCGGCGCTGCTCACCGCCGCCGACATCGCCGTGCGCATGCTGCCGGCGGCGGACGAGCTGCGCGTCGGCGTGGTGACCTCGCTGATCGGCGTGCCGTTCTTCCTGGCCATGATTTTTTCCGAGCGGCGCCTGCTCGCCGGAACGGCGTCATGAGCGCGGCGGCGATCCTGCGCGCGGCCGGGCTGTCGGTGCGGCTCGCCGGCAACCTGATCATCGACGGCGCTGCGCTCGAGCTCCGGCCCGGCGAATTGACGCTGCTCATCGGCCCGAACGGCGCCGGCAAGACCACGCTGATGCGAGCGCTGGCCGGCCTGATCCCGGCCGACGGCAGCATCGAGCTCAACGGTCGCCAGCTTGCCACACTTTCCACCCGCGACCGCGCGCGCCACATCGCCTATCTGCCGCAAGGCCACATCTTCCATTGGCCGATGAGCGTCGCTGCGGTGGTGGCGCTCGGCCGCCACCCCCATGCCGACGGATTCGCGCCGCTCACCGACGCCGACCGCGAGGCGGTGGGGCGCGCCGTTGCCGCCACCGCGATCGAGCCATGGGCGGCGCGCGCGGTCACCACGCTCTCGGGCGGCGAACGCGCACGGGTCGCGCTGGCGCGGGCGCTGGCGACGCAGGCGCCGATCCTGCTCGCCGACGAGCCCACCATGTCGCTCGATCCGCGCCATCAGCTGGTGGTGATGGAGCTGCTTGCCCGCGCCGCCCACGACGGCGGCGCCGTGCTCGCGATCGTGCATGACCTCACGCTGGCCGCGCGCTTCGCCGACCGCGTGCTGATGATGGAGCGCGGCCGCCTGGTCGCCGAGGGCGCACCGCGCGAGGTGCTGACCCCGGCGCGGATCGCCGACGTGTTCGCGGTCGAGGCCACGATCACCGACAGCGCGGTTGGGCCGATCCCGGTGCTGCGAAGGCCGATTTGATGATCAGAGCCGCGTCCACAGGTCGCGCGCGGCCTTCTTGAGTTTGGCCAGGCCCGTCACCGGCTCTTCGTCGTCTTCCGGCAGCCGCAAGCCGACGCTGGTAACCCGCCCCTCGGCCACGCGATGCGCCAGCAAAGCGATGGGCCCCAGCGGCACCACATCGCCCTGCTTCGGCCGCCGCTTGGTCTCGTCGGCGATATGGTCGGCGAGCGATATCCCGGCCGACTCCGGCGCGATCGACAACCCATAGATCTCCGCCAGCTCGCCGAGCGTCACGTCGCCCGACACGAAGAAGTCGCCGAGCAGGCGCGGATCGGGCACCGCCGGAGGCGGCATGTCGACGAAAAAACGGTCGAGCGCCTGCGCCTTTTCCGGCGGCGCCAGCAGGTAGACGTAGTCGCCCTGCCGCACCGGATGCGCCTCGGGCGGGCTCAGAATCTTCTCCTCGCGCACCACCAGCGTCGGCCGCGCCCAGGACGGCAGCAGGCCGCGCTTGAGATAGGGGCTGTTGGCCGACACGGGATACCCGACGATCTCCTGCTCGAGCTGTCCGGGCAGGTCGAGCTCGACGCGGCGCGGCAGCGGATCGTGGCGCGGCAACGCGATGTGCAGCCGCCGCGCCGCCCAGGCGATGGTCCAGCCCTGGACCAGGAGCGAGGTCAGCACCACCACGAAGGCGATGTCGAAGTAGCGGTAGGCGCCCGGCAGTCCGACCAGCAGCGGGATCGATGCGAGGAAGATGCCGACCGCGCCGCGCAATCCGACCCAGGAGATGAACGTCTTCTCCCGCAAGGAAAAACGGAATGGCGCGAGGCAGGCGAAGACCGCGGCCGGCCGCGCGATGAACATGAGCGTGACGGCGATCGCGAGCGCCGGTCCAAGAGTGTCGAGAAGGCGTTCCGGCCACACCAGCAGGCCGAGCAGGACGAACATCACGATTTGCGCCAACCATGTCGCGGCATCGAGAAAGACGATGACGGTGTTGTGGGCACGCGTCGGACGGTTCCCGACCACGAGGCCGGCGAGATAGACGGCGAGGAAGCCCGAGGCGTGCACCGCTGCCGCGAACCCGAAGATCACCAAGGCGCTGGTGGTCACGAACGGCGCGTGCAGGCCCTGCGCCAGGTTCAAACGGTTGAGCACGACAACGATAGCGCGCCCGCCGAGAATGCCGATGATCGTACCGAGCACCGCCTGCTCGGCGAGCACCCCCAGCACGTGCTGCCAGGACTGGTCGCCGAGGGTGAGAAACTCGACCAGCAGGATCGTCAACAACACGGCGAACGGGTCGTTGCTGCCCGACTCGACCTCGAGCGTGGCGGCGACGCGCGGGCGCAGACGCAGTCCACGGGCGTGGATTAGGAAGAACACCGCTGCGGCGTCGGTGGAGGCGACGACCGCGCCGACCAGCAGCGCCTCGGTCCAGCTCATGCCGAGCAGGTACCTAGCAACGGGCGCGGTCAGCATCGCCGTCACCAGCACCCCGACGGTCGCGAGCATCACAGACGGCGGCAGCACGCTGCGAAAGGTCGCAAAACGCGTGCGCAAGCCGCCGTCGAACAGGATCAGTCCCAGCGCGATCGAGCCGACCATGTAGGTTGTGCGCACGTCGTCGAACTTGATGCCGCCAGGACCGCCCTCCCCGGCGAGCATGCCGACGATCAGGAACACCAGCAGTAGAGGCGCCCCGAAGCGCATGGCCACGAGGCTCGACATGATGCCGGCCAGCACCAGGAGCGCTCCCAGCAGAATGCCGACGCTGACGGTGTCGAGGGCAGCCATGGCGCACGAATCCTCCACCGCCATTGGTACTGGGCGCGGAGCGTCCGGCAAACGATAAACATGCGGCAACCGCAGGATTTTCTGCGCCGGCCGCGCAACGGCGCGGGCGCGGTTAGCCGTGCCTGGCCGGAAGGTCCGCGATCATCGCCTTGGCGATCTCGTGCTCGCCCATGACCACCGTGGAGGCGCCATGTTTCTTCAGATGCTCGATTTCGTCCTCGGAATGGGCGCGCGCGACGATCATGAGCCCAGGGTTGAGCCGGCGCGCCTGCTCGACCACCTGGCCGCCTTCGAAGGCGTCGGGGATCGCGACCAGCAGGCAGCGCGCGGCGGGAAGGTTGGCGGCACCGATCACGTCGGGATGCGCAGCGTTGCCGGTGATCGCCTCCCTCCCCTCGCCCTTGAGCGTGCCGACACGTCCGGGGTCATCCTCGATCACCAGCAGGGCGGTGTCCGCCGGCAGCGCCGCGCTGACGAAGCTGCCGACCCTTCCGTGGCCCACCAGCACCACGTGACCGGTGAGCCTGGTGTGCGGGACGGGCTCGCGCGCCGCGGTTTCCTGGCGGTCCGCCGGCTCAGCCTTTGCGACGGACTGCGCGTCCGCGCGTGCCAGCCATCGGTCGAGGGCGGCAAAGAGCAACGGGTTGAGCAGGATCGACAGGATGGCGCCGGCGAGGATCAGGTCGCGCCCGCGCTCCGGCAGCAGCGCAAGATCGATGCCGAGCCCGGCGAGAATGAACGAGAACTCGCCGATCTGCGCCAGGCTCGCTGCGATGGTCAAAGCCGTTGACGTGGGGTGGCCGAACAACCGCACGATCACCAGCGCGGCCAGCGACTTACCCAGGACGATGATGAGCATAGTCGCCAGCACCGCGAGCGGCTCGCGCGTGACGATGGTCGGGTCGACCAGCATGCCGACCGAGACGAAGAACAGCACCGCGAAGGCATCGCGCAGCGGCAACGTCTCCTGTGCCGCGCGCTGGCTGAGCTCCGACTTGCTCAAGATCATGCCGGCGAAGAACGCCCCGAGCGCGAAGGAGACGTCGAACAGCATGGCTGCGCCGAAGGCCACGCCGAGCGCGATGGCCAGCACGGACAAGCGGAACAACTCGCGCGAGCCGGTATGGGCGACGTAATGCAAGACCCAGGGGATCACGCGCTTGCCCACGACCAGCATGATGGCAACGAAGCCCGTGACCTTGGCCAACGTGATCGCAGTCGAAAGCGCGAGCGCGAAAAGATCGAGGCCGGCGCCTCCCTTGAACAGCGGCGCGAGTGCCGGCAGCAGCACCAGCGTGAGCACCATTGCGAGGTCCTCGACGATGAGCCAGCCGACGGCGATGCGGCCGCGTTCGGTCTCGAGCAGGCGCCGTTCCTGCATCGCACGCAGCAGCACGACCGTGCTCGCCACCGACAGGGCCAGACCAAACACGAAGCCTGCGCCCACCGACCAGCCGAGCCACCACGCGAGAACCATCCCGAGCGCCGTCGCGCTCGCGATCTGCGCGAGCGCTCCGGGAACGGCGATGCGCCCCACCGAGAGCAGATCTTCGAGCGAAAAATGCAGGCCGACGCCGAACATCAGCAGGATCACGCCGATCTCGGCGAGTTGGTTCGCGATCCCTTGGTCGGCGACATACCCCGGCGTGAAGGGGCTGATCAGAATGCCCGCGATGAGATAGCCGACGAGCGGGGAAAACCGCAGCCGCTGCGCCAATACGCCGAAGCCGAACGCGAGCACCAGCGCAACCACGATCGTGGAGATCAGCGGAGTGTGGTGCGGCACCGGCGAAGCTCCTTTTCTGGTCGGCTCGGTGGCCCCCTCTTACCGGCCGCATGGCCGCTTGTCCGCAGCGCCGGCTGCGGCGAATAGCCGGCAAGCCAGCCATGCGTTCACGCATGATGGTACCATCGGCGCCAAACGCGTAAGGGGTGCCGCCGAGACCGAACCGCGGGAGGGAACTCCGTGCGAGCACCGAGCCCGCCCGCCCCCGGGCCTGCGATGGGGCCGCAAGTTGGGCGACAAATCATCGCGGGCGTGCTGTGCGGCGCCGGCGCCGCCCTGTGCTGGGCGACCGGTTTCGTCGCGGCACGACGCGGCATCGCCGTGGGCTTCTCGCCGGCCGATGTCGCGTTGCATCGTTTCGTCTGGGCCGGCCTCGCCTGCCTGCCGCTGGTCGCCCGCGCCGGTCTTGCGGATCTCGGCGGCGTCGGTTGGCGCAAGGGGATTGCGCTGACGCTCACAGGTGGACTGCCGCTCGCGCTGTTCAGCTATGCCGGCTTCCTGTTCGTGCCGCTCGCCCACGGCGGCGTCATCCAGCCGTCCTGCGCCGCACTCGGCGGGCTCGTGCTGGCGACCGTGGTGCTGAAGGAGCCACTGCCGGCGGCACGCGCGGTCGGCGCCGCCGTCATCGTTCTCGGTCTCGCCGTCATCGGCGCCGAAGCGCTGACCACGATCGGGACCAACGGCGTGGTCGGAGACCTCTGCTTCGTCACCGCCGGGCTGCTGTTCGCGACCTTCGGCATGCTGCTGCGGCGCTGGCACATCGCGCCGGTGCGCGCGGTCGTGGTCACCAGCGTGGTTTCGCTGATCGGGCTTCCGGTCTATTGGCTCGCCTTCGGCTTCGGGCGCGTGATCGGACTGGGCCTCTATGAAAATCTGCTGCAACTCGTGATGCAGGGCCTGATTGCCGGTGCGGGCGCGACCTACCTCTTCACCCGCGCTGTCGTCCTGCTCGGCGCCGGCCGCGCCGCGGTGTTTCCCTCGCTGGTGCCGGGCTTCACGCTGCTGATCGGATTCCTGGCGCTGGGCGAGGTACCGAGCCTCGCGCAGCTCGCGGGACTGGCGATCGTGATGCTCGGATTCTGGCTGACGCAGCGCGGCTAGCTACTCAGGTCCGGCATATTTCCCGGCGGTGTCGGGGAACATCGACTTCACGATCTTCATCTTCGAGATGTCGACCGTGGCATCCATGTGCAGGAAGATGGCGGCGTCGCGGAAGATCTTTTCCACGCCGAAGTCGAGCATGACGCCGTTGCCGCCGTGCACCTCCAGGCAATGCTGCGCCACCTTGAGGATTTCCTCGGAGGCGAACAGCTTGACCATGTTGCAGAGCGTGTCGGCATCGGGAGCGTTGTCGTCCACGGCCTGCGCGGCGCGCTCGAGCAGCGCGCGCACCGCCTCGATGCGGGTTGCCATATCGGCGATACGCAGCGCCACCGCCTGGTGCTTGATCAGAATTCGCCCGCCCTGCACGTAGTTCTGCACGTATTCGGCAGCAGCCTCGAAGGCATGCACGCCGACGCCGAGATTCTTCGACGCCTGGATGATCTTGCCCGGGCGGAAATAGACGCCGGCCTTGCCCAGCGCGTCGTTCTCGACCAGCAGATGATCATCGGGCACGAACATGTCCTCGAACACCAGCTCGCCGTTGTTCATGAAGCGGCAGCCCATGGTCTCGTTGCAGCGCGCGACCGTGAGCCCGGGCGTGTCGCGCGGCACCAGGAACGACGACGTGCCCTGCAGCAGGCCGACCTTGGGATTGCTGTTGGCGTAGACCACGTAGAGGCCGGCGTCGTAGCCGTTGGAGATGAACTGCTTGCGGCCGTTGATCACCCAGCCGCCGTTCTTGCGCACCGCGCGCGTCTGCATGGCGGCTTCCGGCACGTTGTAGGGCAGCCAGCGGTCGGAGGCGCCGCGCGGCTCGGTCAGGCAATGGGCGAGCAGGAACTGCGGGTCCCCGACCAGCCGCTTGAACCATTTCTCCTGCAGATGGCGCGGCGCCAGGTTGCGGAGCAGGACTGAAACCTTCCAGTTCTGCACCAGCTTGTCGGACAGACCGGAATCGCCGCGCGCAATCTCCTCGGAGATAAGCGCGAAGGTGCGCACCTCGCTCTTGGGATCGAGCTCGACGCCGCCGAACTCCTCCGGCACGCCGAGCGTGCGGATGCCGATCTCGTCGGCGCCTTCGAGAATTTCCGGCGGCAGCCGTGCGTCGGGATTCATGTCCCATTCGCGCTGCCAGTTGGAGCGGATGAAGGGCGCAACCACGTCGTCGACGAACGCGCGGCACGATTGCCGCATCAGGCGTTGCTCTTCGGAGAGAGAGGACATCGAGGGTCGCTCCTATGCGGGGTTGCGCCTGCGGCGCGTCCGACGTGCTCTATCGTTTGAGCGGATAGATCTTATCAAACTTGATCAGCGTCGTGCGCCCGTTGCCCTCTCTGTATTCCTTGGCAAGCACCAATTTCAATTCCGGTGCGAAGTGGTCGAAGTTGATGAACCTGGGCTCGGCATCGTTGAGCGCCTCATTTCGTTCGATCTTCAGCACACGATACTTGCAGGACCCGACATACATCTCCTCGCCAGGCTTCACGGACAGAGAAACGGTCCGGGTCGTCGATGCTCCGGTCGCCCCCTTGACCTCGAATGCCGCCATCTTCGTTTCGCCGGGCTTGAGCGGAAAGAGCTTGGCGAGGTCGGCTTTCGGCTGGAACACCGTCCTTTGCCCGCGATCGACCCGTTCCAATTGAAATAGCCCTTGAAATTGCGTCGTCTCGAGAACGCTCTGGCCGTCATAGCGAAAGACTGTCCGAACCACCGAATCGTCGACGTGGAACACCTCGGTCTTCGAGCGCTCCCCACGCTCGACAACGAAGCCATCGCGCGCCGACCGAGCGGTCGGACAATCTTGCGCGCTCGCTGACCGTGACCCCCAGCCGGCGGCTGCGAGCAAGATTGCCAACAGCGCAGCGCCAAGAGGGGACATCGCTAGGCCGCTTTTCTTGACGTCAGGAACTCGCCCATGCGATCGAGCGCCTTGAGGATGTTCTCGGTCGAATTGGCGTAGCTGAGCCGCACATAGCCCTCGCCGAGAATACCGAAGTCGGGCCCGCCGATGATGGCGACGCCGGCGTCGTCGAGCAACGAAGACGCAAGCGCCTTGGCCTTCCAGCCCGTGCGCTTGACGTTGGGGAACGCGTAGAACGCGCCCTTGGGCGTGGCGCAGCTCACGCCGGGCAGGCGGTTCAAGCCGTCGACCACGACCTTCCGGCGTTTGTCGAACTCCGCCACCATCTTGTGCACCTCGTCCTGCGGGCCCTTCAGCGCTGCGAGCCCGGCAAATTGCGCGGACGCGTTGACGCAGGAATGCAGGTTCACCGCCAGCTTGCGCGCGTAGTCGTAGAGCTTGCCCGGCCAGATCGCGTAGCCGAGGCGCCAGCCGGTCATGGCATAGGTCTTCGACCAGCCGTTGAGCAGGATCAGCCGGTCGCGGATCGACGGATAGCCGAGCAAGCACACATGGGTCTCGCCGTCGTAGACCATGTGGTCGTAGATCTCGTCCGACATGACCGCGACGTCGGGGAACTTCTCGAGCCCGGCGACGAGCTTGTCGACCTCGCGTTTCGGCGTGACGCCGCCGGTCGGGTTGGCCGGCGAGTTCACGATCAGCAATCGCGTCTGCGGCGTGATCAGCGCCAGCGTCTCCTCGGCCGAGAACGCAAAGCCGTTCTCCTCGCGGATCGGCACTGGCACCGGCCGCGCCCCAGTATACTCGATCATGGAGCGATAGATCGGAAAGCCCGGATCGGGATAGAGGATATCCACGCCGGGCTCGCCGAACATCAGGATCGACATGAACATGGTCGGCTTGCCGCCGGGCATGATCATGACCTCGTCGGGCGACACGCTCACCTGGAAGCGCTTGTGCAGGTCTGCCCCCACCGCCTCGCGCAGCGGCGTGATGCCGACCGCGGGCGTATAGCCGTGGTGGCCGTCGCGCAGCGCCTTCACCGCCGCCTCGACGATGAACTCGGGCGTGCGGAAGTCGGGCTGGCCGATGCCGAGATTGATGATATCCCGGCCCTGGGCCATGAGCTGCGTCGCGCGTGCGAGCACCGCGAAGGCGTTCTCCTCGCCGATGCGATCGAACGCGCGAACCGTCTTCAACATGAGGTCACCCTTCCCTCTGATTACGCCCGGCGCACCATCGCCGGCGTCAGCGCCTTGATATTCGGCGCGCCGACCTGTTGCATCATCGCATAGGTCTCGACGCGCAAGAGCTCGAGCACGCGCTCGACCCCGGGCTGACCGAAGGCGCCGAGCCCCCAGATATAGGGCCGGCCGACGCAGACGGCGGTCGCGCCGATGCACAACGCCTTGACGACGTCGGAGCCGCGGCGGAACCCGGAATCGACCAGGATCGGCATACGGCCTTTCACGGCCTCGACGATCTCCGGCAGCGCGTCGATGGTCGAACGGCCCGAGTCCTCGCTGCGCGCGCCGTGGTTGGAGACGATGATGCCGTCAAGGCCGGCGTCGGCCGCCAGGACTGCGTCCTCCCAGGCGAGAATGCCCTTGGCCAGGATCTTCATCTTCGTCATGTCGCGCATGCGCTTGAAGAAGTCCCAGGTCATGGCCGACGACTGCGTGTTGGTCAACCCGGTGAGGTCGATGCCCTGATACATGGCGCGGGTCTTCATGCTTGCCTGCAGGCTCGAGCGATCATGGCAGCTGTTGCAGTTGCGGGTGTCCGACGGCCGCATGCGGAACAGGGTCTCCTGGTTGCGGCCGCCGCTGCGGTCCACGGTGACCGCCACCGCCAGCGCGCCCGCCTTCTCCACGCGCTTGATCATCGCCTCCGCCACCTCCCACTTGTTGGTGGCGTAGAGCTGGTACCAGATTGGCGCGCCGCGGCCGGCCGTGACGTCCTCGACGCCGAGGCTGGTCGCGGTCGACAGGATCTGCAGGTGGTTGCCGACTTTCGCCGCCTTCGCCGACGCAACCTCGCCTTCGTCGTGGAACGACCGCTGGCCGCCGACCGGCGCCAGCACGATCGGGCTGTTGTATTTCACGCCGAGGATGTCGACGCTCGTATCCACCTTGCTGACGTCGACCAGGCGGCGCGGACGCAGCTGGAACTTCAAGAATCCATCGCGGTTGGCGCGCAAGGTGACCTCGTCGTCGATGCCCGAGGCCATGTAGCCGAAATGCGCAGGCGGCACATTCTTGCGGGCGACCGGCTCGAAGTCGAAGACGTTGATGGCATCCTTGGGCGACTTGATGAGCTCATCGGTGCGCATCGGCGCCCACATCAGCGGATCCGGCAGCTTGGTGCCGGGCACCGGCCCCTCCCCGGCGAAGGCCTCGAGCCCTCCAGCGGCGAACAACGGACTGGCTGCGAGATATTGCAGGAACTTGCGGCGATTGGCGGCTTGATCGGCGAACGACGGCATGGCGAGCCCTCCCTGAAGAGCCATTGGGCCGGCGCCCCAGCTCTTTCGGCTGGCACAAGCGCGGCACCCGGTCCATCCTACACCGCCGAAACCCTCAGACAATCGGGTTGACTTTCCCGCCGCCGGCAACAGTAAGAAGAGAGTGCCATCATGCCCAGCCTCGCCGAAAAGCGCGCAACATTCCGCAAGCTCCATGAGAGCGGATGCTTCGTCATCCCCAACCCATGGGACATCGGTACCGCGCGTTACCTGCAGCATCTCGGCTTCAAGGCGCTGGCGAGCACGAGCGCAGGCTTCGCCTTCGCCCAGGGGCGGCCGGACAACGCCGTTCCGCGCGACATGATGCTCGCCCATCTGCGCGAGCTGGTGGAGGTGACCGACCTGCCGGTGAACGCCGATTTCGAGAACGGCTACGCGCACGAGCCCGAAGGCGTCGCCGAGAGCATACGGCTCTGTGTCGCGACCGGGGTGGCCGGGCTGTCGATCGAAGATTCAACCGGCGACAAGGAGAAGCCGCTCTACGATCTCGATCTCGCGGTCGCGCGCATCAAGGCGGCACGCGCGGCGATCGACAAGGCCGGCGGCGACGTGATGCTGGTCGGACGCGCCGAATGCTTCCTGGTCGGCCGGCCCGATCTCGACGAGACCACCCGCCGTCTCAAGGCCTATTCGGCGGCCGGCGCCGATTGTCTCTATGCTCCCGGCATCCGCACGCGCGAGCAGATCGCCGCGGTGGTCGCCGCGGCGGCGCCGAAGCCGGTCAATGTGCTGATCAGCGCGCCCGGCCATACCGTGGCCGATCTCGCCGCCCTTGGCGTGCGCCGCATCAGCGTCGGTGGCGCGCTCGCGCGCGCGGCCTGGGGCGGCTTCCTGCGCGCCGTCAAGCAGCTCGCGGGTGAAGGCCGCTTCGACGGCTTCGCCGACGCCGCCCCACACCCGGAAATCAACGGCTTCTTCCGCGACGACCTGAAGAAGCGTTCGCCATGATCAGCCAATCGGAGCCTCATCCATCGACCGGGCAGCCGGTCGGCTTGCAGGTCGATCAAACTCCCGCGCAACGGCCGGGACCGGTTACACTCCCGGGGCGCTACGGACGCGTCGAGAAGCTCGACGAGCGTCATGCCGGAGACCTCTGGCAGGCCTATGCCGGGCACGACCACATCTGGACCTACATGTCGTCCTACGGACCCTTCGCGGACGCGGCGGCATTTTCCAAATGGTTCGCGAGCCGCCTGCCGCTCGAGGACCCCTACTCCTACGCCATCGTCGAGCCGTCCGGCCGCGCCGTCGGCATAGCGACGCTGATGGAGATCCGTCCTGCCATGCGCGTCTGCGAGGTCGGCCACATCGTCTATTCGCCGGCGCTGCAGAAACGCCCGCTCGGAACAGAAGCGCAATATCTGCTGGCCCGCTACGCGTTCGAGACGCTGGGCTACCGGCGCTACGAGTGGAAGTGCAATGCGCTCAATGCTGCCTCACGCCGGGCGGCGCTGCGTTACGGCTTCACCTATGAAGGCACCTTTCGCCAGCATGTGATCGCCAAGGGCCGCAACCGCGACAACGCCTGGTTCTCGATGCTCGACAGCGAATGGCAGGCACGCAAGGCCGCGTTCGAGCGCTGGCTGGCGCCGGAGAATTTCGACGCGGCCGGCAAGCAGAAGGCCAGCTTGAGCGCATTGAACGGCGTGCGTTAACAGGAGCAGACGACGTGCACATCCTCATCACCGGCGCGGCCGGCATGATCGGCCGCAAGCTCACGGAACGGCTCGCCAAGGACGGCGCGCTCGACGGCACGCCGGTCGACAAGCTGACGCTGCTCGATGTCGCTGCGCCGGCGACGCCGGCGGGCTTCGCCGGCAAGGTCGAGACCGCCGCGGCGGACCTCGCGGCGCCCGGCGAAGCCGCCAAGGCGATCACCGGCCGTCCCGATGTCATCTTCCATCTCGCCGGTGTCGTGTCGGGCGAGGCCGAGCTCGATTTCGACAAAGGCTACCACGTCAATCTCGATGGCACCCGCGCCCTGCTCGAGGCGGTGCGCGCCATCGGCGACGGCTACCGGCCGCGGATCATCTACACCTCGTCCATCGCGGTGTTCGGCGCGCCGTTCCCCCCGTCGATCCCCGACGATTTTCATCTCACGCCGCTCACCTCCTACGGAACGCAGAAGGCGATCGGAGAAGCCCTGCTCGCGGACTACATACGGCGGGGCATCTGCACCGGCGTCGGCATCAGGCTCCCCACCATCGTGGTGCGGCCCGGTCTGCCGAACAAGGCCGCGTCGGGCTTCTTCTCGGGCATCATCCGCGAGCCGCTTGCCGGCGTCGAAGCCGTGCTGCCGGTGCCGGAGACGGTGGTGCACACGCACGCGAGCCCGCGTTCCGCGATCGGCTTTCTGGTGCACGCAGCCGGCCTCGCGCCGGATGCGCTCGGGCCGCGCATCAACTTGTCGATGCCCGGCGTCTGTTGCACCGTCGCCGAGCAGATGGCGGCGCTGCGCCGCATCGCCGGCGAACGCGTCGCCGCGCGCATCCACCGCGAGCATGATCCTCTAGTGGCGCGCATCGTCGAGGGCTGGCCGCAGCGCATCGAGGCCAAGCGCGCCCGCGAGCTCGGCTTCAAGGCCGAGAGCTCGTTCGACGAGATCATCCGCATCCACATCGACGACGACCGCGGCGGCGCGTTCGTGAATTGACAAGCCGGTCACCCGCGGAATTCGATGACGTCGAGTCCGCACGCCTTGTCGGTGAAATAGATGAGCCCGCGATCGTCCATGGCGACGTCGTTGGTGAGCGGCGCCTTCTGCCCGTCGCCGGGCTTGGGGACGATGTAGCCCTTCTCCTTCGGATGTGCGGGATCGTTGATGTCGATGATCCGCAGCCCCGCCGCGAACCAGGTCACATAGAGCAGCCCGTCCTTGTCCACCTGCTCGCGCAATTGATGCGCGCCGAAGCGGTACTTGCTGCCGTGGTACGGCGAGGCGTCGTCCGGCACCTCGTAGGTGTGCAGGAGCTTCGGCGCGGTCGGGTCGCTGACGTCCCAGGTGCGCAGCGCCGCATGCGGCTTGCCGGTATCGGGGCCGCGCTGCGGGCGCTCCTCTTCCGTCGAGACCGCGATGCGCTTGCCCGCGATCGGATGCGGCACCTTGAGGAAGGTATGGGTCGGCTCCGGCCGCGGCGGATCGTATTGGATGTGGCTCAAGGTGCGCGGGCGGTTGATGTCCGCGATGTCGACGATGGCGACGCCGGACGCCCAGCAGCCCGCATACATCTCGTTGCCGCTGCGCATGGCGTGATGCAGGCGATGCTCGGCCGCCTTCGGATTCGGCGCCTCGCCGCCGGCGACGTTCTGTCCCGGCATCCACCAGCGCGAGACCTCGACCGGCCACGACGGATTGCCGATGTCGTAGATGACCAGAACGTTACCGACGAAGCCTTCCATCTCGGTCGAGATGTAGGCGTAGCGCTCATCAACGTCGAAACGGTGCACGCCCTTGCCGAAGGTCTTCACGAAGGTCACGAGCTTCGGGTTGCTGCGATCCTTGACGTCGTAAATGCGGAAACCGCAATCGACAAATTCGTGGCGGCGGCCGGAGCCGGGCTGGTGCTCGGAATTCGTGAACATGAGATCGCCGACCACGCGCGCCTTGTGGGTATGCGTCAGCTCGTTCGGCACCATCAGCCGGCTCACGATCCTCGGCTGGCGCGGATCGGAGATGTCGAGGATGGTCGTGCCCTCCGGTCCGTTCTGGTGGCCGACATACGCATAGTTTCCTTGGATGGCGATCTGTCCGCCGCCCGGCAACTCCATACGGGAGAGGTGGCGGATGTTGGGGGATGCATACACGGAGGTGCCGGCATCGCCGGCATGAAGGACGTCGGCCAAGGTGTCATCTCCCTATCGTATTGAAGCGTTGGCGTCCCAGCGGCGGCCATTGCGCGATTGCAAAAACGTAACCTGTCGAGGCGGATCCATCAACAATGGCGCGGGCCCAGTGCCGGGAACGCGCTATGCACAATTGCGCCCGAGGTGAATGGACAGCGCCCCGTTTTCGGCCGACAATTGGGCCGAGGCCCCGGATCAAACCCGCCGTTGATCCCCTCGCGCAGTTCGCCGAAGGCCGAGAGCGGGAAATTCAAGGAGAGGAGCGACATGAAGACCAGAACCAGACTATGTCTGAGCGTGGCCGCGATCGCCGTGGCTGTCGTATTGGGAGCGCCGGCGGAGCTCGCGGCGCAGCAAAGCCCGCCCGCCGCGGTCGCCATCGACAACGACGACATCGGCGGCGTGGTCACCGGCGCCAATGGGCCCGAGGCCGGCGTCTGGGTGATCGCGGAAACGCACGACCTTGGCGTTCGCTACATCAAGATTGTCGTCACCGACGACCAGGGCCGGTATGTCCTTCCGGATCTGCCCAAGGCGAACTACGACGTCTGGGTGCGGGGCTATGGCCTCGTCGACAGCCCCAAGGTCAAGAGCGAGCCCGGCAAACAGCTCAACCTCACGGCCGTGCCCGCGCCGGATGACAAGGCCGCCGCGCAGTACTACCCGGCGATCTACTGGTACTCGATGCTGAAGATCCCGGATGCGAGCCAGTTCGGCAGCAAGACCGGCGATATTCCCGAGAAGGTCAAGCAGAGCGACTGGCTCAACCTGATGAAGAACAACGGCTGCGTCGGCTGCCACCAGCTCGGCCAGCTGTCCACGCGCACGTTCCCGCCCGGGCTGGGTGAGTACGCGACCCATAGCGAGGCGTGGGTGCGCCGCACGCAGGCCGGGCAGGCCGGCGAGCTCATGGTGAACATCCTGGCGGGCCAGCTCGCCGGCGCGCCGATCAAGTACTTTGCGGACTGGACCGAGCGGATCGCCAAGGGCGAGCTGCCGCATACCAAGCCGACGCGGCCGCAAGGCGTCGAGCGCAACATCGTCGTCACGCTGCGCGACTGGCACAACAGCAAGCAATATCTGCACGATCTGATCGCCAGCGACCGGCGCTATCCGACCGTCAATGCCTATGGGCCGCTCTACGGGCAATGCGAGCACGCCTGCAACGACATGCCGATCCTCGATCCGATCAAGAACGTGGCGACGAATTTCGTGTTGCCGGTCACCCCCGACATGCCGCTGGCACTCGGGCCCGGCAACGCCGGCTCGATCAAGATCCTCGGACCCTCGGCCTATTGGGGCACCGAGAACATCTGGGACAGCAAGGCCAACAACCACAACTCGATGCTCGACAAGAAGGGACGCGTGTGGCTGGCGGCAACGGGCCATGTGCCGAATAATCCCGCCTTCTGCAAGAAGGGCTCAAGTCACCCATCCGCGGTGGAGTTCCCACTCGACAGCACCAACCGCCGGGTGTCGATGTATGATCCCAAGACCGGCAAGTACACCGCCTACCAGACCTGCTTCGGC
>Ga0126382_10000012_pt1 | contig 58514 bp, 57 predicted proteins | sample PanSoiMetPlot_30_FD_92548 | JGI IMG/M metagenome (GOLD analysis project Ga0126382, IMG submission 92548) | Tropical forest soil microbial communities from Panama - MetaG Plot_30 | ecosystem: Environmental > Terrestrial > Soil > Tropical forest > Bulk soil | place: Panama | collected 2016-02-17
GGCGATGGTGTCCGTGATGCATTGCTTGGCGCGGACGACGACGTCGGGCGGAATATCGTCGTAGCGAAAGGTGGCCGCGTATTGCGCCAGCTGCGCCGTCTCTTTGGCCATTTGCAGACCTTCCGGATTCTGGCGCGGGAGTGGATCGGTCCCTTGCGCCAAGCTAGGATGACGGCTCCTTGCGATGGCAAAACGGCCGTCCCGAGCAATTAACACCAGACCACTTCATCACCCAAGTGGGAAACCCGCGGGTGAGCGAGGGCGAAAGGGGAGATACGTCTGTGAAATTCTTTGCACAGGTGCTGGCCGTCTTTTTCGCCCTGGTCACCGGCGCATTCGCGCAATCGGTCCCGCCGGGCTATCCGGCCGATTATCAGGCGATCATCGCAGGCGCCGAGCAGGAGGGCAGCGTCGTCGTCTATTCCACGACCGACTCCGCGAGCGCCGACGCCCTGCTCAAGGATTTTCGTGCGCTCTATCCCAAGGTGCAGGTCAGGCACCATGATCTCAATTCGACCGAGGTCTACAATCGCTACCTGAGCGAGGCTGCGGCCAACGCCGAGACCGCCGACGTGCTCTGGAGCGGAGCGATGGATCTCCAGCTCAAGCTGGTCGCCGACGGGCACGCGCTCACCCACCGCTCGCCGGAATCGGCGAAAATGCCGAAATGGGCCGTGTACGAGGATCGCGCCTGGGGCACGACCTTCGAGCCGTTGGTGATGGCCTACAACAAGCGGCTGTTGCCCGCCGACGCGGTGCCGAGCTCGCACGCCGATCTCTTACGGCTGCTCAAGGAGCGGCCGCAGGTGTTCGCCGGCGGCAAGCTCACCACCTACGATCCCGAGAAGAGCGGCTTCGCCTACATGCTGATGACGCACGACGTGCAGTACTTTCCGCAGTTCTGGGAGCTCGCGGGCGCGTTCGGCCGCGGCATCGGGCGCTTCTATCCGTCGAGCGGCACCATGATCGAGCGGATCACCTCGGGCGAGCATCTGCTCGGCTTCAACGTGATCGGCTCCTACGTGGTGCTGCGCCAGCGCAAAGATCCCGACCTCGGCCTCGTCTATCCCGGAGACTACGTGCTCGTGATGTCGCGTGTCGCCTTCATCACCAAGAATGCCAGGCGTCCGAACGCGGGCAAGCTGTTCATGGATTATCTCCTGTCCGCGCGGGCGCAGAAGATCATGGCCAACCAGGCGACCCTGTTCTCGCTGCGCGACGACGTCGACGGGCCGTATTCGGCGGGCGCGCTGGCCAAGGAGCTGGGCAGCCGCCTCAAGCCCATTCCCGCCGACATGAGCCTGGTCGCCGCATTGGCGCCGGCCAAGCGCCTGCCTTTGATCCGCAAATGGCAGGAAACCGCGCGCGCTCAGTAGCGATGACAAATCATGATCTGGCTCCGCCTGCCGACGGTGGCGATCCTGCCGGTGCTGGTGCTGCTGCCGGTGGGGATCGTCGTCTATCAGAGCTTTCTCGATGAGCCGTTTTTCTCCGCCGCCGCCCGGCTGAGCCTGTCGTCCTACCAGTTCATTCTGGCCGAGCCCGATTTCGCGCGCGCGTTCCTCACCTCGTTCCTGCTCGCCGCCGGGATGACGGCGATCGCCGTTCCGCTCGGCGGCGTGCTCGCCTTCCTGGTCGTGCGCACCGACCTGCCCGGAAAAAGCTGGATCGAGCCCGCGCTGCTGGTCCCGATCGTGCTGTCGCCGATCGTCATCGCCTTCGGCTATGTGATCGCGGTCGGGCCGGTCGGGTTCGCGTCGCTCGCGGCCAAGGCGGTCATCGGCTTCGTGCCGTGGAACCTCTATTCGCTCGGCAGCCTGATCGTCATCGCCGGGCTGACCCATGTTCCGCACGTCTATCTGTTTTCATCGGCGTCGCTGCGCAAATTGAACTTGGAGCTGGAAGAGCAGGCCCGCGTCATGGGCGCCCCGCCTTGGCGCGTGGCGTTGACGGTAAGCCTGCCGCTGGCCTGGCCGGCGCTGGTCTATAGCGGTGTGCTTATTTTCTTTCTCGGCTTCGAGCTGTTCGGCCTGCCGCTCATCATCGGCGACCCCGCCAATGTGCTGGTGTTGACGACCTACCTGTTCAAGCTGACGAATATCATGGGAACGCCCTCCTACCAGCTGATGGCGGTGGTGGTGGTGGCCATCGCGCTGGTGACGCTGCCCCTCGTCTATCTTCAGCGCTACCTGCTGCGCATGGCCGAACGCTACGTCACCATGGGTGGCAAGGGCGTGCAGTCGCGGCCGCTGCGGCTTGGTCCCTGGCGCTGGGTCGCGCTCGCCTGCATTGTTCTTTGGCTGCTGCTGGCGATCGGCCTGCCGCTCGCGGGCGTCCTGCTGCGCGCCTTCGTGAACCGCTGGGGCGAAGGCATCAATCCGTTCCAGAACCTGACGCTGCAGAACTTCATCGACCTGGCCGAGCATCCGAACCTGATCGTCGCCATCGTCAATACCTGCTTCCTGGCGACGGCCGGCGCGGGCGCGGCGGTCGCGGTCTATGCGGTGATCGCGCTCGCGACCCATCGCTGGAAGAGCCGTTTCGTCGCCATGGTCGACTATCTCGTACTGTTGCCGCGGGCGATGCCCGGGCTCGTGGCGGGACTGGCGTTCCTGTGGGTATTCCTGTTCGTGCCGTATCTGGGGGCGGTGCGCAGCTCCCTCATCGGCCTGTGGCTGGCCTACAGCACCGTCTGGCTCGCCTTCGGCCTGCGGCTGATCTCGGCGTCGCTGTCGCAGATTGCGCCCGAACTCGAGGAAGCCGCGCGCGTCATCGGCGCACGGCCGGGGAGGGCGCTGCGCGACGTGACGCTGCCGCTGATCCGCTTCGGGCTGGTGAGCTCGTGGCTGCTCTGCTTTATGATTTTTGTGCGCGAGTACTCGACCGGCGTCTATCTGCAGGGACCTGGCACCGAGGTGCTGGGGCCGCTGATCGTGTCGTTGTTCGGCGGCGGATCGCTCGAGCTGGTCGCGGCGCTGTCGGTCGTCAACGTGGCGCTGGTGGCCGCCGGCCTCGCGCTGGCGCTGCGGCTCGGCGTGCGGCTCTAGTGCCGCGAACCCGAAGTTCGCACGATTTCGCGGCAAGTGGATTTGCGAGGTTCGGAATCGGGACACTAGACAGCTCGAATATCAGCGGAAGTTGCACTAATCTGGAGCCGCTCCGGTCGAAGGATTGCCACCGTTACGATGGCCCAAGCCGGCGCAGGGAGAATGAGCGCCATGTTTTCCAAGATCAATCACGTCGCCATCGTCAGCGACCACTACGCCCAGCTCGCGCAGTTCTACGAAGCGGTGTTCGGCATGCGGGCCTCGGCCAAGACGCGGGCCGGCCGCGCGGTGACCGTGGGCGACGGCTATGTCGGGCTCAACATCAATCCGCGGCGGGCCGGGCGCTCCGCCGGCCTCGATCATTTCGGCATCGAGGTCGCGGACGTGGAGATGGTGTTCGACCGCATGCGCAAGCACTATCCGAGCGTGAAGTGGCTGCAGCGGCCGTCGAACCGGCCGTTTGCCGGCATCACCACCCACGATCCCGACGGCAACGTGTTCGACATTTCGCAGAAGGACATGAAGAACCGCGCCTTGATCTACGTCGAGAACGACGGCAAGGCGAACCCGCGGCACATCAACCATGTGGCGATGCGCACGCTGCACCCCGCCGAGATGGCGGATTTCTTCCACGACGTGTTCGAGCTTGCGCCGGCCAACAAGCAGCCCGGCGACCGCAATCACTACCTGACCGACGGGCACGTAACGCTTGTCATCATGCCCTGGGACATCACCGACTACGACGGCACCGGCATCATCACTCCGGGGATGGATCACATCGGCTTCAAGGTCGAGGACATCGAGGCGTTCAAGCAGGACGTGGAGCAGATCGCCGCCGACAACCCGCGTCTGCGGCCGGCGCCGATGAGCGGTGCGGAAGGCAAGGCGCTGGAGAACCTGTTCCGCCGGTCGTGTCCGCTCGGTCAGCATCAGATGGCCGATTGCGACGGCATCCTGATCGATATCGTTGCCGACTGACGGGTCGGTCGGCTGCCGTAGGGGCAAACGTCGTCGCCCGGAGACGATGTCATGCGTCGAGCAGTTGCGTTCGGAGCGGTTGTTCTGGCGGCGCTCTCGCCGGCTGGCGCCGCCGCGGCCGATGATTTCTACAAAGGCCGGCAAATCTCTTGGATCCTGAGCGCCGACGTGGGCGGCGGCTATGCCGGCTATGCACGCGCGTTTGCGCCGTTCCTCGCCGCCCACATTCCGGGCAACCCCAATATCGTTATTCAGCACATGCCGGGGGCCGGCGGCATTCGCGCCATGAACTATTTCGATCAGGTGGCGCCCAGGGACGGCAGCGTGATCGGGCTGGTGCATTCGAGCGTGCCGTTCGCACCGCTCTACGGCGTCAAGGGAGCGAAATTCGATCCGCGCCAGATGCATTGGATCGGCAGTCTCGACGTCAATACTGCGATCTGCATCGCCTGGCATACATCCCGCATCAAGACCTGGCAGGATGTGCTGGAGAGCGAGTTCACCGTCGGCGGCTCCGGTGCCGGCTCGCAGATGGAGACCATGCCGGCGATGCTCAACAAGCTGTTCGGCACCAGGATGAGGGTCATCTCCGGCTACAAGGGCGGCAACGAAATCTATCTGGCGATGGAGCGCGGCGAGGTCGAAGGTCGCTGCGGCGGCCTGGTGTCGTCGATCAAGTCGACGCGGCCCGATTGGTTTCCGCAGAAGAAGATCGTCGTGCCGATCGTGGCGGCGCTCGAGCGCAGCCCGCTGTTTCCCGACGTTCCGGCGGTCGCCGAATTTGCCAAGGACGAACGCAGCCGGCAGATTCTTCAATTGTTTGTGGCCCCGCAAGCTATGGATCGTCCGATCCTCGCGCCGTCCGGCGTTCCGGCCGAGCGCGTCGCGGTGCTGAAAGCGGCCTTCCATTCCGCCATGAACGATCCCGGCTTCGTTGCCGAGGCGAAGCGGCAGCACCTCGAAATCGCGGAGGTCGCCGGCGACCGCGTCGCCAAGACGATCGCGGATGCCTTCGCGCTGCCCTCCGAAATCGTGAAGGCGGCAGCCGAAGCGATGAGCGTGCCTGGCATGCGCGAGCCGCCTTGAAGCATCAAGTCTGGGGGTCTAGGCTCGCCGTCAAAGAGAGTTTGCGTTCAGCAACCGAACCATCGAGGAGACGCCGATGCAATTGCGAAGTATTTTGCTCGCTTTCACCGCTGGCGTGATCACGTTCGGGGTTCTTCCCGCGCAGGCGCAGGCGCCGATCGCGCTGACCGGTCAGGTCAGCTCGGCCGCCGAGGCGGTCATGGAAGGCGTGGTCGTCAGCGCCAAGCGTGAAGGCTCGACCGTCACGGTCAGCGTCGTCAGCGACGACAAGGGCAAATTCAGCTTCCCGGCGTCGAAGCTCGAGCCCGGCCGCTACACGCTGAGCATCCGCGCGATCGGTTACGAGCTCGAGGGGCCGAAGACCGCGGATGTCGCCGCCGGCGCCGCCACCAGTGCCGACGTCAAGCTGCGCCCGACCAGGAATCTTCCCAAGCAGCTCAACAATGCGGAATGGCTGGCGAGCTTTCCCGGCACCGACAACCAGAAGAAGGCGCTGCTGAACTGCATCAGCTGCCACAATCTCGATCGTATCGTGAACTCCGCCTACAGCGCGGACGAGTTCATGCAGGTGTTCGACCGCATGACCGGCTACTACCCCGGCAGCACGCCGCAGCATCCGCAGCGGCTGATCGGTGACGCCCGCCGCAATCTTGGCCAGGGGCCGGGCGTGAAGGCGATGGCGGAGTATCTCGCCTCGATCAACCTCAGCAAGGACGAGAGCTGGAATTATCCGCTCAAGACCCTGCCGCGGCCGACCGGCCGCGCGACCCGCGTCGTGGTCACCGAATACGACCTGCCGCGCAAGCAGATTCAGCCGCACGACGTCGTCGTCGATTCCGACGGCATCATCTGGTTCTCGCATTTTGGCGAGCAGTTCCTGGGCAAGATGGACCCGAAGACCGGCAAGGTCTCGGAATATCCGATCCCGGTGATCAAGGCCGGCTTCCCCATCGGCACGCTCGATCTCAAGACCGACCAGGCCGGCAACCTTTGGGTCGGCATGATGTATCAGAGCGGCGTCGCGCGCTTCGACAAGAAGACCGAGACGTTCAAGGTCTGGTCGATCCCGAAGGAATGGCAGACCGACGCGGCCCAGTCGGGACATCTCGATCCGTCGGCCACGCACGTTGACGGCAAGGTGTGGGTCAAGAACTCCGACCGCTCGCAGATCCTGCGACTCGATCCCGAGACCGGACAATGGGAAAATCTCGGGTCGTTCAGCGATCCCGCCAACGGCAAGCGTCTCGGCGTCTACGGCATCCCAGCCGACCGCGACAACAATCTCTATCTGCTCGACTTCTCCTCCTCCAATGTGGGCCGGATCGACGCCAAGACGGGCCAGTTCACGATCTATCGCGGCGCGATCCGCGAGTCGCGTCCGCGCCGTGGCGCGGTGGACGAGCAGAACCGGCTCTGGTTCGCCGAGTATGGCGGCAACGCCATCGGGATGCTCGATCCGAAGGTCGGCAAGGTCCAGGAATGGGTGCTGCCGACGGCATGGGCGCAGCCCTATGACGTGGTCACCGACAAGAACGGCGAGGCCTGGACCGGCTCGATGATGAGCGATCGGGTATCGCGGCTCGATCCCAAGACCGGCGAGTTCGTCGAATACCTGATGCCGAAGACCACCAATATCCGCCGGGTATTCGTGGACAACTCGACGAGCCCGGTGACCTTCTGGGTCGGCAGCAACCACGGCGCCTCGATCATCAAGGTCGAGCCGCTGGACTGATCGGCGCACCGCCGAAGCGGCGCTGGGAAAAACGCGCGCAGACAGCCCCGGCCGTCTCCGCGCTGCCGCGTCGACACCTCGTATTTGCCGGGCGCGACCGGATCGCTACGCTGATGTCCGCAGCGCACACGATTCGGGAAGACCCACGCGATGAATGCCACGACGGCCGAAAGGACGCCGCCGCTTCCGAGCAGGTCAGCCGGCCGCACAGTCCAGGACTACATCGACGAAACACCGGTCTGGGCAGACCAGACCGCCGTGTCGTTCTCCCCGATGACCAACATGCAGTGGCTCATCTGGGGATTGGCGACAGCGGGAAAGTTTTTCGAGGGCGCGGTGGTGTTCACCACCGGGGTCGCGCTGCCGCTGATGGGGCAGGAGTTCGGCCTGGGGGCGACGGAGAGAGGCGTCATCGCCTCTGCCTCCCTGTTCGGCATCCTGATCGGCGCGACGGCGTTCGGTGACCTGGCCGACCGCTACGGCCGCAAGCAGATGTTCATCGCCGAAATGGTGCTGTTCGTCATCTTCGTCACGCTGTTGACCTTCAGCCAATCCTACGTGGTCGTCGTCGTTGCGCTCGTGGGCGTCGGCATCGCGCTCGGATGCGACTACCCGACCGCGCACCTGATCATTTCCGAGAGCATGCCGAGCCGCATCCGGGGGCGGATGGTGCTGAGCGCGTTCGGCTTTCAGGCGGTCGGCGGCCTGGTGGGGACCGGCATCGGCTTCTTGATCCTGTTTGAAAATCCCGACATCAGCGCGTGGCGGTGGATGTATGCGAGCACACTCGTTCTCGCTATTCCCGTCATCATCGGGCGCTTTTTCGTCGTCCAGAGTCCGCCATGGCTCGTCAGCCGTGGGCGGATCGCGGAGGCCGAGGCGGAGACCAGGCGGCTGCTGCAGCGGGAGCCCCGCTACCCGAAGGAGGTGGTTCTGCATTGCCCGCCAGGCGATGGGCCCGGCCAAAAGCAGGTGCGCTGGCCAGCGCTGTTTCGCGGCGAGCACCGCCGCCGAACCGTCCTGGCTGCGGTCCCCTGGTTCCTGCAGGATCTCAGCACCTACGGCATCGGCATCTTCACGCCGACCATCCTGGCGACTGTCATCGGCGCGCGGATCGAGCATCCTCGCAACACAGCAGAACTCATTCAGAGCGAAGTCTTCGCCACCAAGGGCGCCGCTTTGATCGACGTGCTGCTGATCGTGGGGATCGTGTTTGCCGTCGTGCTGGCCGACCGCGCCGGCCGCATGCGCCTGCAAATCTTCGGGTTCATCGGCTGCGCGCTCGGGCTGCTGATCGCGGCGCTGTCACTCGGCGTAAGCGGAACACTGTCCACGGTGCTGCTGTTCGCCGGCTTCATGCTGTTCAGCTTCATGACCAATATCGGGCCCAACGCCATGACCTACCTGATCGCCGGCGAGGTGTTCCCGATCTCGGTCCGCGGAACGGGGGCGGGATTCGCCGCGTCATTCGCCAAGATCGGGGCGGTGCTCACGGCGTTCCTGTTTCCGATCCTGCTCAAGGATATCGGCACATTCGCGCTGCTGATGATCCTGGTCGGGACGAGCCTTCTGGGCGCGCTGGTAACCTGGCGCTACGCCTTCGAGACCAAGGGCGTCAGCCTGGAGAAGATGGACGAGAAACTATCCGCCTGAGCCGCCGCTCAATTCCTGGTGCCATTCAACCCGAGCATTTGGCGTGCATCCTTGGGCGTGGCCACGATGTCACCGAGGACCTCGATGATCTTGGCGGCCTTCTCCACCAGCGCCGCGTTGCTCGGCGCGAGCTTGCCCTTCTCCAGATAGATGTTGTCCTCGAGCCCCACCCGCGGATGGCCGCCGAGCAGCACCGCCTGCGCCACCATCGGAAACTGATGCAGCGAAATGCCGAAGGCGAACCACGGCGAGTTCGTTGGCAGCAGGTTTCGCATGTAGGTCATTGCCTCCGGCGTCGCGGGCTGTGCCCAGGAGATGCCGAGGCAGATCTGGAACATGCCGGGCGCCTTGATGTGCCCGGTCTCGATCAGCCGCTTGGCGAGCAGCAGGTGGCCGGCCTCGAACACTTCCAGCTCCGGCAGCACGCCGGCGTCGCGGATCGCCACCGCCATGGTTTCCAGATAGCCGGGCGTGTTGACGAAGACGTAGGGCCCCATGTTCATGCTGCCCATGTCGAGACTGCAGATTTCCGGCTTGAGCTCGACGATGTGCTGCACGCGCTCCGCCGCCGATTTCATCGTGGTGCCGGGACCGGGCTGCAGCGGGTCCTCGGCGCCGGGTGAAAAGCGCGCGCCCGGGCCGGTGGTCAGATTGATCAGCACGTCGCTGCCGCTCGCCCTGATCCGCTCCACCACCTCGCGATAGTGCGCGGGGTTCATGCTCGGCCGCGTGGTCTCGGGATTGCGCACGTGGATGTGCACGATGGCTGCGCCCGCCTTGGCGGCGTCGATCGCGGATTGCGCGATTTGCGCCGGCGTGACCGGTACCGCCGGGTTGCGGCCGGGCGTGTCCGCCGACCCCGTGACGGCGCATGAGATCATGACCTTGCGTTGCATTTTCCCTCCCTCACCCGCAAATTTGCACAGAAACGTCCCGCGATTTTGATGGAATCCTACCGCGCGGAGGGGATCGATGCCCAGTGGGTTCCGGAGGATCAAAACGGCCCGCCCATGCATGTTCCGCGGTACAATATGAGTTGTCCGGGAAAGGGGTTCCCGCCGTCTTGCCTCCCATTGTGCGCTGCGCTAAGCCGTCCCTGAACCCGTCCTTGGAACGAATCCGATCTGTGACAAGGGCGATTCGTGAGCCACTGCGGCACCTTGGCCGCAGGTTGTGGGGCGGGGCTTTCCGTACGGGGCCGGGGCGTCGGAGGTGAGGTCGCCGATGAACGAGCTATTGCTTGATTACCTGCCCCTCGTGATCTTCATAGCGGTCGCGATCGGCATCGCGATGGCGCTGCTGGTGGTGCCCTTCATCGTCGCCTACATGCGGCCGGACCCGGAGAAGCTCTCCGCCTACGAGTGCGGCTTCAACGCCTTCGACGATGCGCGCATGAAGTTCGACGTGCGCTTCTACCTCGTCGCCATCCTGTTCATCATCTTCGATCTCGAGATGAGCTTCCTGTTCCCCTGGGCGGTCGCGTTCAGCGACCTCGGGCCCTACGGCTATTGGTCGATGATGGTGTTCCTTGGCGTTCTCACCATCGGCTTCATATATGAGTGGCGGAAAGGAGCGCTCGAATGGGATTAGAGCGCACGGCCGTCATCGCCCCTGCGCCGAAGGGCATTCTCGATCCGCGGACCGGCAAGCCGGTGGGCGCGGATAACAGCTTCTTCGTCGGCTTGAATGACCAGCTCTCGGACAAGGGCTTCCTGGTCGCCGCCACCGACGATCTCATCACCTGGGCACGCACCGGCTCGCTGATGTGGATGACGTTCGGGCTCGCTTGCTGCGCGGTCGAGATGATGCAGATGTCGATGCCGCGCTACGACGCCGAGCGCTTCGGCTTTGCCCCGCGCGCCTCGCCGCGGCAATCCGACGTGATGATCGTGGCGGGCACGCTGACCAACAAGATGGCGCCGGCGCTGCGCAAGGTCTACGACCAGATGCCGGAGCCGCGCTATGTCATCTCCATGGGCTCCTGCGCCAACGGCGGCGGCTACTACCACTACTCCTATTCGGTCGTGCGCGGCTGCGACCGCATCGTGCCGGTCGACATCTACGTGCCGGGCTGCCCGCCCACTGCGGAGGCGCTGCTCTACGGCGTGCTGCTGCTGCAGAAGAAGATCCGCCGGGTCGGCACGATCGAGCGGTAGGGATTTCGCACAATGGATGAAACGCTCGACAAACTCGGCGCGACCATCGCCGCCGCGCTGCCGGGCTCGGTCACCGACCACGTCGTCGCGCACGGCGAGCTGACGGTCACCGCCGCCGCGCGTGACATCGTCAAGGTCGCGACCTTCCTGCGCGACGACCAGCGCTGCCAGTTCTGGAGCATCGTCGACGTCACGGCCGTCGACTGGCCCGGCCGCGAGCGCCGCTTCGACGTCGTCTATCACTTCCTCTCGCCCCGCCACAATCTGCGTATCCGCGTGAGGGTCGAGGTGGACGAAGCGACGCCGGTTCCTTCGATCATCGGCGTCTTTCCCGGCGCCGACTGGTTCGAGCGCGAAACCTACGATCTCTACGGCGTGCTGTTCACGGGACATCCCGACATGCGGCGCCTCCTCACCGACTACGGCTTCGAGGGCCATCCGCTGCGCAAGGATTTTCCGCTCACCGGCTTCGTCGAGGTCCGCTACGACGACGAGCAGAAGCGCGTGGTCTACGAGCCGGTGCGGCTCGCCCAGGAGTTCCGCAATTTCGATTTCCTCTCGCCGTGGGAAGGGCCGGCTTACGGCCTGCCGGGGGACGAGAAGGCGACCCAAGGGAAAGCGTCGGAAGCCAAGGCGCCGGACGGGAAGGGCTCCTGAGATGAAGACAACGCTCAAGCCCGGTCTCACGCATCGCTTCACCTACCAGGTGCCACAGAACAAGACCGTGCCGCATCTCTATCCGGAGGCGGCGGATTTCCAGGCCATGCCGGCGGTCTTCGCCACCGGCTTCATGGTCGGCCTGATGGAATGGACCTGCATCCAGCTCATGGCGCCGCACCTCGATCCCGGTGAGGGCAGCCTTGGTGTCCACATCGATGTCAGCCACACCGCGGCCACACCGCCGGGCCTGCCGGTGACCGTGGACGTCGAGTGCATGGCCGTCGACGGCCCGCGCCTCACCTTCAAGGTGAAGGCGCATGACGGCGTCGATGCGATCGGCGAGGGGCGTCACGAGCGCTTCGTGGTGACGTGGGACAAGTTCAATGCCCGGGTCGCCAGCAAGGCGCAAAACATCAAGGCGCAAAACATCAGCGTGAGTGCGTGATGGCCGAGACCGAGCTGCGCAACTTCACCATCAATTTCGGGCCGCAGCATCCGGCCGCGCACGGCGTGCTGCGCCTGGTGCTGGAGCTCGACGGCGAGATCGTCGAGCGTGTCGATCCCCATATCGGCCTCTTGCATCGCGGCACCGAGAAGCTGATCGAGGCCAAGACCTATCTGCAGGCGATCCCCTATTTCGATCGGCTCGACTACGTCGCGCCGATGAACCAGGAGCATGCATTCTGCTTGGCGGCGGAAAAGCTTCTGGGCCTCACCGTGCCCAGGCGCGCCCAGCTCATCCGCGTGCTCTATTGCGAGATCGGGCGGCTGCTGTCGCATCTTCTCAACGTCACCACCCAGGCCATGGACGTCGGCGCGCTCACGCCCCCGCTCTGGGGCTTCGAAGAGCGTGAAAAGCTGATGGTGTTCTACGAGCGCGCCTCCGGAAGCCGCATGCACGCGGCCTATTTCCGCGTCGGCGGGGTGCACCAGGACCTGCCGGGGAAGCTCATCGACGACATCGCCGCCTTCTGCGACCCGTTCCTGAAAGTCTGCGACGACCTGGAAGACCTGCTCACCGGCAACCGCATCTTCAAGCAGCGCAATGTGGACATCGGTGTCGTCAAGCTCGCGGACGCCTGGGCCTGGGGCTTTTCCGGCGTGATGGTGCGCGGCTCGGGCGCCGCCTGGGACCTGCGCAAGGCGCAACCTTACGAGTGCTATTCCGAGCTCGATTTCGACATTCCCATCGGCAAGAACGGCGACAACTACGACCGCTATTGCATCCGCATGGAGGAGATGCGCCAGTCGATCCGGATCATGAAACAATGCCTGGAGAGGCTGCGCTCGCCGGAGGGGCAGGGGCCGGTCGCCGTTGGCGACAACAAGATCGTTCCGCCCAAGCGCGGCGAGATGAAGCGCTCCATGGAAGCGCTCATCCACCACTTCAAGCTCTACACCGAGGGCTTCCACGTTCCCGCTGGCCAGGTCTATGCCGCGGTCGAGGCCCCCAAGGGCGAGTTCGGCGTCTATCTCGTCGCCGACGGCAGCAACAAGCCTTACAAATGCAAGATCCGCGCGCCCGGCTTCGCGCATCTTTCGGCCATGGATTTCCTCTGCAGGGGCTACATGCTGGCCGATGTGTCGGCGATCCTCGGCTCGCTCGACATCGTGTTCGGGGAGGTTGATCGCTGATGGCCGTCCGTCGCCTCGCCCCAGCCGAGCTGCAGCCCAAGAGCTTCCACTTCACGGTGGAGAATCTCGATTGGGCGAAGGGCCAGATCGACCGATATCCGGAAGGCCGGCAGGCCTCCGCGATCATTTCGCTGCTCTGGCGCGCGCAGGAGCAGGCCGGCGGCTGGCTGCCGCAGAAGGCGATCGAGCATGTCGCCGATCTGCTCGGCATGCCGAAGATCCGTGCGCTCGAGGTCGCGACCTTCTACACCATGTTCAATCTCGAGCCGGTCGGGAAATTCCACGTCCAGCTCTGCGGCACCACGCCCTGCGTGCTGCGCGGCGCCGACAAGCTCATCAAGCGCTGCCATGAGCGCATCGGCGAGCAGATGCATGTGACCGCCGACGGCAAGTTCTCCTGGATCGAGGTCGAGTGCCTCGGCGCCTGCGTGAACGCGCCGGTGGCGCAGATCAACTACGACTATTACGAGGACCTCACACCCGAGAGCTTCGACAAGGTGCTGGACGGCCTTGCGGCCGGCAAGGAGGTCAAGCCCGGGCCGCAGATCGACCGGCAGCTGTCGGCGCCGGTCGGCGGCCCGACCACGCTCACCGATCCCAATCTCTACGCGCGCACGAACGGCAGGCCGAAGCAGGAGCCGGTGCTGAGCGACGCCGACGCCAAGAAGCCGGGCGAGCCGGCGAACGTGCGCGACGCGGCGGTGCCGAAGCCGCCGATCGGCGATTCATCCGCAAACAGGCAGTCGTAAGATGCTCGAGGACAAGGACCGCATCTTCAAGAACCTCTACGGCCTCCACGACTGGGGCCTCGAGGGCGCGCGCGCCCGCGGCGCCTGGGACGGCACCAAGGCGATGCTGGAGAAGGGCCGCGACTGGATCATCAACGAGGTGAAGACGTCGGGCCTGCGCGGGCGAGGCGGCGCCGGCTTCCCGACCGGGCTGAAATGGTCGTTCATGCCCAAGCAGTTCGACGGCCGGCCGCATTATCTCGTGGTCAATGCCGACGAGTCCGAGCCCGGCACCTGCAAGGACCGCGAGATCATGCGGCACGATCCGCATCTCCTGGTCGAAGGCTGCCTGATCGCCGGCTTCGCCATGGGCGCCAACACCGGCTACATCTATATCCGCGGCGAGTTCATCCGCGAGCGCGAACGCCTGCAGGCGGCGGTGGATCAGGCCTATGAGGCCAAGCTCATCGGCAAGGACAACATCCACGGCTTTCCGTTCGATCTCGTCGTGCATCACGGCGCCGGCGCCTATATCTGCGGCGAGGAGACCGCGCTGCTCGAAAGCCTCGAAGGCAAGAAGGGCCAGCCGCGCCTGAAGCCGCCGTTTCCCGCCAATGTCGGCCTCTACGGCTGCCCGACCACCGTCAACAACGTGGAATCGATCGCGGTCGTGCCCGACATCCTGCGGCGCGGCGCCGCCTGGTTCGCCAGCATCGGCCGGCCGAACAACACCGGCACCAAGCTGTTCTGCATTTCCGGTCACGTGCAGAAGCCCTGCAACGTCGAAGAGGCGATGGGCATTCCGCTGCGCGAACTGCTCGACACCCATGCCGGCGGCGTGCGCGGCGGCTGGGACAATCTCAAGGCGGTGATTCCGGGCGGCTCGTCGATGCCGGTCATCCCCGCGCACGAATGCAATCACCTGCTCATGGACTTCGACGGCTGTCGCGAGCACAAGTCGGCGCTCGGCACAGCGGCCGTGATCGTGATGGACAAATCGACCGACATCATCCGCGCGTTCGCCCGCATCTCGTATTTCTACAAGCACGAGAGCTGCGGCCAGTGCACGCCCTGCCGCGAGGGTATGGGCTGGATGTGGCGCGTGCTGACCCGCATGGCGGAGGGCCGCGCCCACAAGCGCGAGATCGACATGCTGATGGAGGTCACGACCCAGATCGAGGGCCACACCATCTGCGCCTTCGGCGACGGCGCAGCCTGGCCGGTGCAGGGGCTGCTGCGCCACTTCCGTCACGAGATCGAGGAGCGCATCGACCAATATGCCGCGAACCCGCATCCGGATCCGGTGCGGGTGGCGGCGGAGTAGGGAAGAGAGAGCGGAAGCAATGACCCGGCACTTGGCTGAGCTCAATATCGGACGGCTGCTCCACCCGCTCGACGATCCGCGCATGGCCGACTTCGCCGACAATCTCGATCGGGTGAACGGTATTGCCGACCGGTCGGAAGGGTTCGTGTGGCGGCTCAAAGGCGAAAGCGGCAACGCCACCGGCATTCAGGCCTTCGATGATCCGCGCATCATCCTCAATATCTCCCTGTGGGAAAGCGTGGACGCGCTCGAGCGCTACGTCTGGCAGACCGTGCACAAGCGCTTCTACGGCCGGCGGCACGAATGGTTCGATCGGTTCGAGGGGCCGTACTTCGTGATGTGGTGGGTGCCTGCGGGTCACCGGCCAACCGTCGAGGAGGCAGTCGAGCGGCTGCGGCATCTCAAGGACAACGGGCCGAGCGAATTCGCCTTCGGGTGGGAAAGCCTTCCGGCCGCGCAGATATGGAAATCGGCGCGATGTGCGTGACTGAGCGAAGGACGGACGGATGACCAAGCTCATCGTCGACGGCAAGGAGATTGACGTCCCGCCGGAGTACACGCTGCTCCAGGCCTGCGAGGCCGCGGGTGCGGAGATCCCGCGCTTCTGCTTCCAGGAGCGGCTGTCGATCGCCGGTAATTGCCGCATGTGCCTGGTCGAGCTCAAGGGCTCGCCCAAGCCGGTGGCGTCGTGCGCATGGGGCGTGCGCGACTGCCGGCCGGGCCCGAAGGGCGAGCTGCCGGAGGTCCTCACCAAATCGCCGATGGTGCGCAAGGCGCGCGAAGGGGTGATGGAGTTCCTGCTGATCAATCACCCGCTCGATTGCCCGATCTGCGACCAGGGCGGCGAATGCGACCTGCAGGACCAGGCCATGGCCTACGGCGTCGACTCCAGCCGGTTCAAGGAGAACAAGCGCGCGGTCGAGGACAAGTATGTGGGCGTCCTCGTCAAGACCATCATGAACCGCTGCATCCACTGCACGCGCTGCGTCCGGTTCATGACCGAGGTCGCGGGCGTTCCCGAGCTCGGCGCCATCGGCCGCGGCGAGGACATGGAGATCACGACCTATCTCGAGCAGGCCATGACCTCCGAGCTGCAGGGCAACGTGGTCGATCTCTGCCCGGTCGGCGCGCTCACCTCCAAGCCCTATGCCTTCGCGGCGCGGCCGTGGGAGCTCAACAAGACCGAGTCGATCGACGTCATGGACGCCGCCGGCTCCGCCATCCGCATCGATACCCGCGGGCGCGAGGTCATGCGCATCCTGCCGCGCGTCAATGACGCCGTGAACGAGGAGTGGATTTCCGACAAGACCCGCCATGTGGTCGACGGCTTGCGCACCCAGCGCCTCGACCAGCCCTATGTCCGTGAGAACGGGCAGTTGCATGCGGCCTCCTGGCGGGACGCCTTCGACGCCATCGCCGCCAAGGTCAAGGGCACGGAGGCCAAGCGCATCGGCGCCATCGTCGGCGACCTCGCGGCGGTCGAGGAGATCTTCGCGCTGAAGGATCTGATGACGCGGCTCGGCGTGGTCAATCTCGACTGCCGGCAGGACGGTGCGGCGCTCGACCCGAAATGGGGGAGGGCGTCCTATCTCTTCAACCCGACCATCGCCGGCATAGAGAAGGCCGACGCGCTGCTGCTGGTCGGCGCCAATCCGCGCCGGGAGGCGGCAGTCATCAACGCCCGCATCCGCAAGCGCTGGCGCATGGAAAACTTCCCGATCGGCTTCATCGGCGAGCGGGCCGATCTCACCTATGGCTACGAATATCTCGGCGCCGGACCCGAGACACTGAAAGAAGTGGCGGCCGGCGCCGGCGAGTTCGGCGCCGCGCTGAAGAAGGCCGAGCGTCCGCTTGTGATCGTCGGGATGGGTGCGCTCACGCGGCCGGACGGCGCCGCGATCGCCTCGCTCGCGGCGCAGGCGTCGCTGGGCGCAGGCGGCGAGGGCTGGACCGGCTATTCGGTCCTGCACACGGCGGCGTCCCGCGTCGGTGCGCTCGATCTGGGCTTCGTGCCCGGCAACGGCGGCCATGGCGCCGCGCAGATGGCGGCGGCTAGAGCAATCGACGTGGCTTTCCTGCTGGGCGCCGACGAGATCGACATCGCGCCCGGTGCTTTCGTGGTCTATATCGGCACTCATGGCGACCAGGGCGCCCACCGCGCCGACGTCATCCTGCCCGGCGCCGCCTATCCCGAGAAATCGGCCATCCACGTCAACACCGAGGGGCGCGTGCAGATGGCCGGCCGCGCCTCGTTCCCGCCGGGCGAGGCGCGCGAGGACTGGGCGATCCTGCGCGCGCTGTCGGACGTGCTCGGGCACAAGCTGCCGTACGATTCCTTGGCGCAGCTGCGCCAGACGCTGTTCAAGGCGCATCCCCATCTGCAGCGGATCGACCGGATCGAGCCGGGCAACCGGGCGGACATCGTCGCGCTCGCCGCGCTCGGCGGTACGCCGGGCAAGGGAGCCTTCGCTGCCGCAATCGACGACTACTATCTCACCAATCCGATCGCGCGGGCCTCCGCCATCATGGCGGAATGCTCGGTGATCGCCGAGGGCAACGCCGCGCGCACCGCGGCGGAATAGACGGCGAAGCAAATGGATTTCACCGACTTCTTCACCGACTATGTCTGGCCCGTGATCGTCATCGTGGCGCAGAGCGTGCTGCTGCTCGTCCTGCTGTTGCTGATCACCGCCTACGTGCTCTATGCCGATCGCAAAATTTGGGCGGCGGTGCAGATCAGGCGTGGTCCCAACGTGGTCGGGCCGTGGGGCCTGCTGCAATCCTTCGCGGACCTGATCAAATTCGTGGTCAAGGAGCCGATCATTCCGGCCGGCGCCAACAAGGGCGTGTTCCTGCTGGCGCCGCTCGTGACCGCGGTGCTGGCGCTGTCGGCCTGGGCGGTGATCCCGGTGAGCGCGCAATGGGTGATCGCCGATCTCAACATCGGCATCCTCTACATTTTCGCGATCTCCTCGCTGATGGTCTATGGCGTCATCATGGCGGGGTGGTCGTCGAACTCGAAATATCCGTTCCTCGCCTCGTTGCGCTCGGCGGCGCAGATGGTGTCCTACGAGGTCTCGATAGGCTTCGTCATCATCACCGTCCTGCTCTGCGCGGGCTCGCTCAATCTTTCCGCGATCGTCGACGCACAGGACGGCAAGTACGGCTTGTTGAACTGGTACTGGCTGCCGCTGTTCCCGATGTTCGTGATCTTCTTCGTCTCGGCCCTGGCCGAGACCAATCGTCCGCCGTTCGACCTCGTCGAGGCCGAATCCGAGCTGGTCGCCGGCTTCGCGGTGGAGTATTCGGCGACTCCGTTCCTGCTGTTCTTCCTCGGGGAGTACATCGCGATCCTCACGATGTGCGCGATGGCGACCATCCTGTTCCTCGGGGGCTGGCTGCCGCCGTTCCCGGTGGCGCCGTTCACGTGGATCCCTGGCGTGATCTGGTTCACGCTCAAGTGCCTGTTCATGTTCTTCCTGTTCGCCATGGTGAAGGCGATCGTTCCGCGCTACCGCTACGATCAGCTGATGCGGCTCGGCTGGAAGGTGTTCCTGCCGACCTCGCTGGCCGCGGTCGCGATCGTCGCCGGCTTCCTGCTGTATGCCGGGCCATATGCGGTGCAGATCGCGGGGGCGAAATGACGAGGCAACGGCATGATCGACCTTTCGCTTGCCGGGCTGCTCGGAGCGATCGCCGGCACGGTGGTCGCGGCGCTGGCCTATGCGCCACTCGCGGTATTCTTCGAGCGGCGCTTTCGCTCGCGCGATCCGTCGCAGACCGCCGACGAGCGCGCCATGTTCGAACAGGAGGTCTTTCTGTTGCGCCGCATGGTGCTTGCCGTCGACATCATCGTGTTCGCCGGCCTGGGTTATTGGCTCGGACAGATGATCGCCGGCTGAGCGCTGTGCGGCCCGCCTCGCCCGAAAGGATCGCGCCATGAGACTGGATCACGCCGCCCGCTCGGCCTTTCTCTGGGAGTTCGTATCGGCGTTCTTCCTTGGGATGCGCTACTTCTTCAAGCCGAAGGCCACGCTCAACTATCCGTTCGAGAAGGGGCCGATCTCGCCTCGCTTCCGGGGCGAGCACGCGCTTCGCCGCTATCCCAATGGGGAAGAGCGCTGCATCGCCTGCAAGCTGTGCGAGGCGATCTGCCCGGCACAGGCCATCACCATCGAGGCCGGCCCGCGCCGCAACGACGGCACGCGCCGCACCACCCGCTACGACATCGACATGGTGAAATGCATCTATTGCGGGCTTTGCCAGGAGGCCTGCCCGGTGGACGCCATCGTCGAAGGCCCGAACTTCGAGTTCGCCGCCGAGACGCGCGAGGAGCTCTACTTCGACAAGGAGCGCCTGCTCGCCAACGGCGACCGCTGGGAGCGCGAAATCGCCAAGAACATCGCGCTCGACGCTCCGTACCGCTGAGGCCGCATGATCATCCCCGCGCTCTTCTTCTATCTCTTCGCCGGCGTCTGCGTCGCATCGGCCTTCATGGTGATCGCGGCGAAGAATCCCGTGCACTCCGTGCTGTTTCTCATCCTCGCGTTCGTCAACGCGGCGGGGCTGTTCATCCTCCTGGGTGCCGAGTTCCTAGCGATGATCCTGGTCATCGTCTATGTCGGCGCCGTGCTGGTGCTGTTCCTGTTCGTGGTGATGATGCTGGACGTCGATTTCGCCGAGTTGCGGCAGGGCTTCCTGCAATATCTGCCGATCGGCGGGCTGCTTGGAATCATCCTGCTCACCGAACTCGTGCTGGTGGTGGGTGCCTGGGTGATCGGCCCGGACGTGCAGCAGGCGATCGCGACGCCGATACCGCCGATCGCGCGGGCGCTCAATGCCGAGGCGCTCGGGCAGGTGCTCTACACCCGCTATGTCTATTTCTTCCAGGCCGCCGGCGTCGTGCTGCTGGTCGCCATGATCGGCGCCATCGTGCTCACGCTGCAGCACAAGCCGAACGTAAAGCGGCAGAACATCGCCGTCCAGATCGCGCGCGGCAAGGCCAGCGCGATCGAGATCGTCAAGGTCGCGCCAGGCCAGGGACTGGAGAGCAAGTCGCCATGACCATCGGGCTCGGCCACTACCTGACCGTCGGCGCCATCCTGTTCACGATCGGCGTGTTCGGCATCTTCATCAACCGCAAGAACGTGATCGTCATCCTGATGTCGATCGAGCTGATCCTGCTCGCGGTCAACATCAATCTCGTCGCCTTCTCGAGCTTTCTCGGCGACCTGGTCGGGCAGGTGTTCGCGCTACTGGTGCTCACCGTCGCGGCGGCCGAAGCGGCGATCGGCCTCGCCATCCTGGTCGCCTATTACCGCAATCGCGGCTCGATCGCGGTCGAAGACATCAACCTGATGAAGGGCTGAGACGGGGATGTATTACGCGATCGTTTTCCTGCCGCTGCTCGGTGCGATCATTGCCGGCCTCATCTCGCTGGCCGGCGCGCGCGCGCGGTTTCCCGGCGGCTCGCCCGGTGACCACGATCATCCGCCGGGTGCGGGCCACGCACATGCCGATACGCCGAGCCATGCGGTTGCTCATGACGCGCACGCGGACCACGCGGAGGCAGAGCCGGCGGTGGCCGGCTCGCGCGCGGCCGAGCTCGCGACCACCGTGTTCCTGTTCGCCTCGATGGTGCTGTCGTGGTTCGCCTTCGCCGATGTCGGCTTCGGCCACCACGACAATCATTCCGCGCTATTCCCCTGGATGATCGCCGGCGATCTCAAGGTCGACTGGGCGCTGCGCATCGACACGCTGACCGCGGTCATGCTGGTCGTGGTGACCTCGATCTCGGCCTTCGTCCACCTCTATTCCATCGGCTACATGGCGGACGATCCGTACCGGCCGCGCTTCTTCGCCTATCTGTCGCTGTTCACCTTCGCCATGCTGATACTGGTGACGTCGGACAACCTCGTGCAGCTGTTCTTCGGTTGGGAAGGCGTGGGCCTGATGAGCTATCTGCTCATCGGCTACTGGTACCATAAGCCCGAGGCGAACGCGGCGGCCATCAAGGCCTTCATCGTCAACCGCGTCGGCGATTTCGGCTTCTCGCTCGGCATCTTCGCCGTGTTCATGATGACCGGTGCAATCGACTTCGGCACGGTGTTTGCGCAGGCGCCGTCACTGACCGGTAAGACCATCCATTTCCTCTCCTGGGACGTCGATGCGCTCACCGTGATCTGCCTGCTGCTGTTCATGGGCGCCATGGGCAAGTCGGCGCAGTTCCTGCTGCACACCTGGCTGCCCGACGCCATGGAGGGACCGACGCCGGTCTCCGCGCTGATCCACGCCGCCACCATGGTGACGGCGGGCGTCTTCATGGTGGCGCGGCTCTCTCCGCTGTTCGAGCTCGCCCCCGCGGCGCAGACCTTCGTGACGTTCATCGGCGCGACCACCGCATTCTTCGCGGCTACCATCGGGCTGGTGCAGAACGACATCAAGCGCATCGTCGCCTATTCCACCTGCTCGCAGCTCGGCTACATGTTCGTCGCCATGGGCACCGGCGCCTATTCCATCGGCATGTACCACCTGTTCACCCATGCCTTCTTCAAGGCGCTGCTGTTCCTCGGCTCGGGCTCGGTGATCCTCGCCATGCATCACGAGCAGGACATCCGCCACATGGGCGGGCTCAAGGACAAGATCCCGTTCACCTACTGGACCATGGTGATCGGCACGCTGGCGCTCACCGGCTTCCCGCTCACCGCCGGCTACTTCTCCAAGGATGCCATCATCGAGGCAGCCTTCGTGAGCAAGAATGCGATGGCGCTCTACGCCTATGGGACGACGGTGATCGCCGCGGCGCTGACCGCGTTCTATTCCTGGCGGCTGATCTTCGTGACCTTCCACGGCAGCCCGCATGATCACCATCACTACGAGCAGGCGCGCGAGAGCGGCCTGGTGATCCTGATCCCGCTGGCCTTTCTCGCCGCCGGCTCGATCTTCGCCGGCTACCCGTTCAAGGACATTTTCGTGGGGCACGGGGTCGCCGAGTTCTTCCGGGATTCGCTCAAGTTCGGTCCCGGCAACCACATCCTGGAGGACATGCACCACGTTCCCTACCTGATCGGAATGGTCCCGACGGTCATGATGGCGATCGGCTTCGCGGTCGCCTGGCAATTCTACATCCGGCGGCCGGAGCTGCCGGTCGAGCTCGCGCGCCAGCAGGAGCCGCTCTACCAGTTCCTGCTCAACAAGTGGTATTTCGACGAGCTCTACGACTTTCTCATCGTCCGACCGACCCTGTGGCTCGGCCGGATATTGTGGAAGTACGGCGACGGCTGGCTGATCGACGGCTTCGGGCCTGACGGCATCTCCGCGCGCGTGCTCGACGTGACGCGCGGCGCCATCCGGCTGCAGACCGGCTACCTCTACCACTATGCCTTCGCCATGCTGATCGGCGTTGCGGCGCTGGTCACCTGGTTCATGTTCGGCGGACGGGTGGGCTGATGATGAGCTGGCCGATCCTCTCCGTCACGACCTTCCTGCCGCTCGTCGGCGCGCTGTTCATCATGATGATGCGCGGCGACGGCGAGGCCGAAAAGCGCAATGCGCGCTGGGTCGCGCTCTGGACCACGCTGATCACCTTCGCGATCTCGCTGATCATGGTCTACCGCTTCGACCCGAGCTCGCCCGAGTTCCAGTTCGTGGAGAAGAAGCCGTGGCTGGGCGGCGCGATCGCCTACCACATGGGCGTTGACGGCATCTCGCTGCCCTTCGTCGTGCTCACGACGGCGCTGATGCCGGTCTGCATCATCGCGAGCTGGCAGCCGATCCGCGAGCGCGTCAAGGAATACATGATCGCGTTTCTCGTGCTCGAGACGCTCATGGTCGGCACCTTCTCGGCGCTCGACCTCGTGGTGTTCTACCTGTTCTTCGAAGGCGGCCTCATTCCGATGTTCCTGATCATCGGGGTGTGGGGCGGCCCGCGCCGGGTCTATGCCAGCTTCAAGTTCTTTCTCTATACGCTGCTCGGCTCGGTGCTGATGCTGCTTGCCATCATGGCGATGTACTGGAATGCCGGCACCACCGAGATCCCGGTGCTGCTGCGGCACGGCTTCCCGCGCGACCTGCAGACCTGGGCGTGGCTCGCTTTCTTCGCCTCCTTCGCAGTGAAGCTGCCGATGTGGCCGGTGCACACCTGGCTGCCCGACGCCCATGTCGAGGCGCCGACCGCAGGCTCGGTGATCCTCGCCGCCATCCTGCTCAAGATGGGCGGCTACGGCTTCCTGCGCTTCTCGCTGCCGATGTTCCCGGCGGCGTCGCACGATCTCGCCCCGCTGGTATTCGCGCTCTCGATCGTCGCCGTCATCTACACCTCGCTGGTCGCGCTGGTGCAGGAGGACATGAAGAAGCTGATCGCCTATTCCTCGGTCGCCCATATGGGCTTCGTCACCATGGGCATTTTCGCGGCTACGGCGCAGGGCATCGCCGGCGGCATCTTCCAGATGATCTCGCACGGCATCGTGTCGGCGGCGCTGTTCCTGTGCGTCGGCGTCGTCTACGACCGCATGCATACCCGCGAGATCGCGGCCTATGGCGGCCTCGTCAACCGCATGCCGCTCTATGCCGCCGCCTTCATGGTGTTCACGCTGGCCAATGTCGGGCTGCCCGGCACGTCGGGTTTCATTGGCGAATTCCTCGCCCTCATCGGGACCTTCAAGGTGAATACCTGGGTGGCGGCGCTGGCGACCATCGGTACCATCCTGTCGGCGGCCTACGCTCTGTGGCTCTATCGCAAGGTCGTCTTCGGCGCCCTGACCAAGCCGAGTCTCGCCGCGATCAAGGACCTCGACTACCGCGAGATCATCACGCTCGGGCCGCTGGTGGCGCTGACCATCCTGTTCGGCATCTATCCCAAGCCGGTGCTCGATATGTCGGCGGCCTCGGTCGCCCAGCTCCTCGATAACTACAACCGCGCGCTCGGCGCGGCGAAAGCCGCCGCCCTGCTGGTGCATTGATCATAGAAGCCCACCGATGACCGAAGCCGCTGAAATTCCCGCGCTGGTGCCGGCCCTGCCGGAAATCGTGCTCGCCATCGGCGCGATGCTGCTGCTGATGGTCGGCGCGTTCCGCGGCGAACGGGCGGTCTACGGCATCGATGGCACGTCGATCCTGCTGCTGATTGTGACCGGGCTCATCGTCCTGTGGCTGCCGGGGGACAAGCTCGTTACCTTCGGCGGCAGCTTCGTGGTCGACGGCTTCGCCCGCTTCCTCAAGCTCCTGGCGCTCGCCGGCTCGGCGGTGGCCATCCTGATGTCGTCCAACTATCTCGCGGCCGAGAACAAGCAGCGGTTTGAATATTCGATCCTGATCCTGCTCGCCACCACGGGCATGTTGATGCTGATCTCGGCAACCGACCTGATCGCGCTCTATCTCGGGCTCGAGCTGATGAGCCTCGCGCTCTATGTGGTCGCCGCCATCGACCGCACGTCGGTGCGCTCGACCGAGGCCGGGCTCAAATACTTCGTCCTCGGCGCCCTGTCGTCGGGCATGCTGCTCTACGGGGAGTCGCTGATCTATGGTTTCACCGGTACCGTGAGTTTCGCCGGCATCGCCAAGGCGGTGAGCCAAGGAGGACATGGCAGCGGCAACCTCGGGCTCATTTTCGGGCTGGTATTCCTGTTCGCGGGGTTCTGCTTCAAAGTCTCGGCGGTGCCGTTCCACATGTGGACGCCCGACGTCTATGAGGGCGCGCCGACGCCGATCACCGCGTTCTTCGCGGCCGCCCCCAAGGTGGCGGGCATTGCGATGTTCGTGCGCACCACCATCGTGGCGTTCCCCGGCATCCTGGCGCAGTGGCAGCAGATCGTGGTGTTCGTGGCCATCGCCTCGATGGCGCTCGGCGCGTTCGCAGCCATCGGCCAGCGCAATATCAAGCGCCTGATGGCCTATTCGTCGATCGGCCATATGGGTTTCGCGCTGGTCGGGCTCGCCGCCGGGACGCAGGAGGGCGTGCAGGGCGTATTGGTCTACATGGCGATCTACGTCGCGATGACGCTCGGCACCTTCGCCTGCATCCTGTCGATGCGCCGTGACGGGCGCATGGTCGAGGAGATCGGCGATCTCGCAGGTCTCGCCCGCACCAAGCCGGCAATGGCGTTCTTCCTCGCCATGCTGCTGTTCTCGCTCGCGGGCATTCCGCCGCTCGCCGGGTTCTTCGCCAAGTTCTACGTGTTCCTGGCAGCGATCAAGGCCGAGCTGTTCACGCTCGCGGTAATCGGCGTGGTCACCAGCGTCGTGGGCGCCTACTACTATCTGGCGATCGTGAAGATCATGTATTTCGACGAGCCGGCCAAGGAATTCGAGCCGATGCCGCACGAGCTCAGCGCCGTGCTCGGGGCCTGCGGGCTGTTCAACCTGTTGTTCTTCATCTATCCAAGCCCGCTGATCGAGGCGGCGAATGCGGCGGCCAAATCGCTTTTCTGAGGTTCAAACGGTCCCGGAATGAAGCTCGACCCAAGGGCGAGTGCGGCGGGCGTGCGGTTGCTGGCGCACGACGCGCTCGGCTCGACCAATGCCGAGGCCCTGACGCTCGCGCGCCAGGGCGAGCGGGGGCCGCTTTGGGTCACCGCGCGGCGGCAGACCGCGGGCCGCGGCCGGCGCGGCCGTTCCTGGGTATCGGAGCCCGGCAATCTCTACGCGACCCTGCTGCTCACGGCTCCGTCACCTGCGGAGCATTGGCCGGAGCTGTCGTTCGTCGCCGCGCTCGCGATTCACGATGCGATCGTCGAGGTGGCCGCCGATCTCAAGCCGCGGCTCGCGATCAAATGGCCGAACGATCTGCTGCTGGCGGGCGCGAAATTCGCCGGCATCCTGATCGAAGGCGAAGCAAGTCGAGGAGACCAGGCGGACGGTGACGAGGGTGCGGTCGTGGTCGGCATCGGCGTCAACTGTGCAAGCCACCCGGCGGACACAGAGTATCCCGCGACCGATCTTGCCGCCGCCGGTGCGCGCGTTTCCCCCGAGACGCTGATGGCCGCGCTGTCGGCCAAGATGCTCGGGCGGCTGGCGCAGTGGAACCAGGGGGAGGGCTTTTCCACCATCCGCGCCGATTGGCTCGCGCGTGCGGCGGGCCTGGGCGAGGACTTGCGGGTGCGCCTCGCCGATCGCGAGATCACGGGGCGGTTCGAGGCCCTCGACGAGCGCGGCGGCCTCGTGCTGCGGCTGCCCGACGGCAACGCGACCACGGTCGCGGCGGGCGACGTGTTTCTACCCACGACCACGCCTTCCGCGCAGGCGAGCTGATCGGTGGTGAACGCCTCCAAGGAGCTCGTGTTCGCGCCGCTCGGCGGCGTCGGCGAGATCGGCATGAATCTCGCGATCTACGGGTTCGGCGACGAGCGGCACCGGCAATGGATCGCGGTCGATCTCGGCGTGGCCTTCGCCGACGACGCCCTTCCCGGCGTCGATCTCATCCTGCCGGACATCAGCTATCTGGTGGAGGAGCGCCGCAACCTGCTCGGCCTTGTGCTCACCCACGCCCACGAGGATCATTTCGGCGCCGTCATGGACCTGTGGCCGCGGCTCGAGATCCCGATCTATGCGACGCCGTTCACCGCGGCGCTGCTGCAAGCCAAGCGGGAAGGGGAGCCGGGCGCGCCCGAAATCCCGGTGAACATCGTGCCGCTCGGCGGCCGGTTCGCGCTCGGGCCGTTCGACATCGAGCTCGTCTCCATGGCGCATTCAATCCCGGAATCGAACGGCCTGATCATCCGCACGCCGCTCGGCACGGTGCTGCACACCGGCGACTGGAAGATCGATCCGACACCGGTGATCGGCCCGCCGACCGACGAGGCCAAGCTGCGTGCGCTCGGCGACGAGGGCTGCCTTGCGCTGGTCGGGGATTCCACCAATGCGGTGCGGGAAGGCCGCTCGCCGTCCGAGGCCGACGTTGCAAAGTGCCTCGCCGACCTGATCCGCAGCGCGCCGGCGCGCGTGGCAGTCACGACCTTCGCCTCCAACGTGGCGCGGCTGCGCGCGGTGGCAGAGGCCGCGGCCGAATGCGAGCGTGAGGTCGTGGTGGTCGGCCGCGCCATGGAGCGCATCTCGCAGGTCGCGCGCGAAACCGGCTATCTCGACGGCATCCAGGAGTTCCGTTCGGTCGACATCTACGGCCATCTGCCGCCGGACAAGGTGCTCGCGCTCTGCACGGGCAGCCAAGGCGAACCGCGCGCGGCGCTCGCGCGCATCGCCCAGGACGATCATCCCGACGTTGCGTTGTCGCGCGGCGACCGCGTGATCTTTTCCTCCCGCGCCATTCCCGGGAACGAGAAGATGGTGACGCGGGTGATCAACGGCCTGGTCAGCCAGGGCGTCGAGGTCATCACCGACCGTACCCATCTTGTGCATGTGTCCGGCCATCCGCGGGTGGACGAGCTCAAGGACATGATCGGCTGGGTGCGCCCGCAGATCCTCCTGCCCGTGCATGGCGAGCCGCTGCATATGGCGGAGCACGCGGCGCTCGCGCGCCGCCTGGGCATCGGCAAGGTGGTTGTGGGACGCGACGGCGAGCTCATCAGGCTCGCGCCCGGCGATCCCGGCAAGATCGACGAGGTGCCGGCCGGGCGGCTCTACAAGGACGGCTCGCTCCTGGTCAGCGCCGAGGAGCGCACCGTTGCCGACCGCCGGCGGCTCGGCTTCGCCGGAGTGGTGTCGGTGGCGCTCGCCCTCGACCAGCGCGGCGAGCTCGTCGGCGATCCCGCGGTGACGCTGACCGGCATCCCGCAGATCGATCGGCAGGGGCAGCAGATCGAGGACGTCGCCTACGACGCGGCAATCGAGGCCATCGAGTCGATGCCACGGGCGCGTCGGCGCGACCCGGAAGCCGTCACCGAGGCGGTGCGGCGGGCGGTGCGCGCGGCGCTCAGCTCGGCGTGGAACAAGAAGCCGACCTGCCACGTGCATGTGTTGGAGGTGTAATCGCGGGGTTCCCCGCAAGAAAAAGAACGTTCAAGGGAGATGTTAATGACCAGGACATTGCTCGGTGTCGCGACCGCGCTGCTCGCTTGCGTGCCGGGCGCGCTCGCGCAGGACTACCCCTCACGGTTCGTCACCATCGTGGCTCCGTTCCAGGCGGGCGGGCCGTCCGACACCGTTGCGCGCCTCATCGCCGTTCCGATGTCGAAGGCGCTGGGCCAGCAGGTCGTGGTCGAGAACATCACCGGCGCCGGCGGCACGCTCGGGTCGAGCCGGGTGGCGAAAGCCGCGCCGGACGGCTACACGCTGGTCATCTCCGGCTCGGGCACCCATGCGGCGGTCGAGCAGCTCTACGCCAGCCCGCCCTACCGCGCGACCGATTTCGAGTCGGTCGGCCTCGTCAACACTGCGCCCGTCATCATCGTCGGCAAGAAGGACCTGCCGCCCAACACGCTGCAGGAATTCGTCGCCTATCTGCGCGCCAACGAGAAGACGGTCACGGAGGCCGACGCCGGCATCGGCTCGGTGTCGCATCTCGCCTGCTCGGTGTTCAAGTCGCTGATCGCGGTCAAGCCGACCGTGGTCTCCTATCGCGGTACCCCGCAGGCCACGCAGGACCTCATCGCCGGTAACGTCGATTTTGTGTGCAACCAGATCGTCAACGTGGTCGGGCACGTGAAGGGCGGTGCGCTCAAGGCCTATGCGGTCACCGGCGAGGCCCGCTCGCCGATGCTGCCGGAGGTTCCGACCAGCGCCGAGGCCGGCTTGCCCGACTTCAAGATCACGGTCTGGTACGGCCTCTCCGCGCCCAAGGGCACGCCGGCGCCGATCGTGGCCAAGCTCAACCAGGCGCTTTCGACGGCGTTGGACGACCCGACCGTGGTCAAGCGCTTCGCGGACCTTGGTTACGACGTCGTTCCTCCGCAACGGCGCTCGCCGGCCGCGTTCGAAGACTTCATGCGCACGGAGATCGATCTCTGGGCGAGCGTGCTCGGGTCGATCAAGCCGGCAAGCAATCCATGACTGCGTGGCGGCCGGAGCGCCCAATCGAGATCGTGGCGGGCACCCCGCCGGGCGGCGGGCTCGACCGCTCGGCGCGTGCCCTGTTCAAGGCGATCGACGTCAACCGGCTGGTCGACGTCCCCGTCAAGGTCGTCAATGTCGGCGGCGACGGCGGGCGCAAGGCCTGGACGCACATCGAACGCCGCGCTGGAGACGGCCATATCATCGGGATCAGCTCGCCCAACATGGCGGCCGACTACCTGACCGGGGTGACCAAGTCCGACCCCGATCGCTTTCCTCCGCTGGCGATCCTTTATTCCGAGTACATCGCCTTCGTCGTGCGCACCGATTCAGGGCTAGGCAGCGGCGCCGATCTGATCCGGCGCTTCGCGCAGGACGCTACCGCGGTCAAGATTGCGCTCTCGACCTCGCTCGGCAATTCCAATCATGTCGCGGTGGCCAAGGTGATCCGGCACGCCGGCGGCGACACCCGCGCCCCTGATATCCGCGTGTTCGATACCGCGCTCGATGCGGTCGCCGACGTCGTTGCCGGACACGCCGACGTCGGCGCCATCACGGCGGCGAGCGCGGTTCCGGAACTCGAAGCCGAAAGGCTGCGCACCATCGGCATATCCGCGCCGGAGCGCCTTGCCGGCCCTTATGCAGGCGCGTCGACCTGGGGCGAGCAGGGGGTCGATTGCGTGGTCGGCTCCTGGCGCGGCGCGAGCGGGCCGCCGGGGCTCGACGGCGCGCAGATCGCGTTCTGGCAGGCCACGCTGGCGTCTGCCGCGCGCACCGCGGAATGGCGGGCCGACCTCGGCCGCCATTTCTGGACCGACATGTACCTCGATGGCGCCGTGCTGCGCGACTATCTGGCACGCGAGCGCACGGAGATGAAAGCGATGCTCGGCGAGCTTGGCTTGCTGCCGGCTTGAGACGCGAGGGACCTGATGGCGGCACTCACAGAGCTTGGCGTCGGGGAGGCGGCCACCGCGCTGCGGACCGGCGCCGCGACGGCGGAAGCGCTGGCCGAGGCGCTGCTGGCGCGCTGCGCGTCGGCATCCTCGCTCCATGCCTTCATCAGCCTCGAGCCGGACAAGGTGCGTGCCGCGGCACGCCGGGCCGACGAGTGTCGCCGGCGCGGCGAGCCACTCGGACCACTCCACGGCGTGCCGCTCGCGATCAAGGACAACATCGACACTGCGGACTATCCGACGACCGCGGGAACGCCCGGCCTGGCGGCGCATCGTCCCAGGCGCAACGCGCCAGTCTTGCAGCGCCTGCTCGATGCCGGCGCCATCGTGCTGGGCAAGGCCAACCTGCAGGAGCTGGCCTACGGACCGACCAGCAACAATGCGGCGTTCGGCCCAGTCGGCAACCCCTACGATCCCACGCGCATCCCGGGCGGCTCGAGCGGTGGCACCGCGGCAGCGGTCGCGGCCCGGCTCGCGCCCGGCGGCCTCGGCACCGACACCGCCGGTTCGATCCGCGTGCCGGGATCGCTGTGCGGCATCACCACCTTTCGCCCCAGCACGTTGCGCTGGCCGCAGGCCGGCATCGTGCCGATCTCGCATACGCGCGACACCGCGGCTCCGATGGCGCGCAGCGTCGCCGATTGCGTGCTGCTCGACGGCGTTGTCACCGGTGGCGTGACCGAGGTCGCGCCCGCCGACCTCAAAGGCCTGCGGCTCGGGGTGCCGCGCGGCTATTTCTGGGAAAGCCTCGATGCGGAGGTCGGGACGGTGCTCGAGGGCGCGCTGGCGCGGCTGCGCGATGCAGGCGTCGTTCTGGGCGACGGCGATGTCCCCGAGGTCCACGCGCTCGATGCCGCGGCCGGCTTTCCCATCGCACTCTACGAGATGGTATCCGATGTCGAGCAGTATCTCGCCGCGCACGCGACCGGCCTCGCCTTTGGCGACCTGCTGGCACAGGTGAAAAGCCCCGCGGTGAAGAAGGCGCTCGGGGGTCTCGTCGGCGCGGACGCGGTTTCCGAGGCAACGTATCACGATGCACTTCGCAAGCATCGACCGGCGCTGCAGGAGACCTATCGCCGCTACTTCAAGGAGCGCGGCGTCGCTGCCGTGGTGTTCCCGACCACGCCGCTGCCGGCCGCCAAGATCGGCGCGGATGACACCGTCGATCTCAACGGCATGCCGGTGCCGGTGTTCGGCACCTTCATCCGCAACCTCTGTCCCGGCAGCACCGTGGGCCTCCCCGGCGTGACCCTGCCCGCCGGCCTGACCAAGGCCGGTCTCCCCGTGGGCATCGCCCTCGATGGGGCGGAAGGTAGCGACCAAGAGCTGTTGGCAATCGCGCGCGCTCTCGAAACGCTGTTGCCCAAACTGCCGCCGCCGCGTCTTGTCTGACGTCTGGCGCCAGCGCGGCAGGGCGGTTATGGAGGAACGGCTAGTGTCCCGGTTCCGACGTTCATATGCCTTTGCAGCACGCGCTTGTACGAATGTCGGAACCAAAGCGACACTAGCGACTCTATGAGGCCAGTGTGGCTTTGGATTTGACGTTCCTACGGCGGACTCGCGGCAATGCTGCTAGGAACGTCAAATCCGCCACACTGCCGCGGCCGCAGGAGAAAAGCATGATTGGACGGCTCAACCATGTGGCGATCGCAGTGCGCGACATCGCCAAGGCATCCGATGTCTACCGCCGCACGCTGGGTGCGGAGGTTTCCGCGCCGGTGCCGCAGCCGGCGCACGGCGTCACCACGGTCTTCATCACGCTGCCCAATACCAAGATCGAGCTGCTGGAACCGCTCGGTGACTCATCGCCGATCGCGAAATTTCTCGAGCGCAATCCCGACGGCGGCATTCACCACGTCTGCTACGAGGTGGACGATATCCGCGCCGCGCGCGATCAGCTCAAGGCGCAGGGTGCGCGCGTACTCGGCGACGGCGAGGCGAAGATCGGCGCCCACGGCAAGCCGGTTCTGTTCCTGCACCCCAAGGATTTCTGCGGCACGCTGGTCGAGATCGAGCAGGCCTAGCGCATGATCCCGAAAAAGCCTGCCCTGGACTTGATCCGGGGTGGGAACCGGTTTTCGGAAAAGATCATGTGCAAGCAAAAGAAAATTTACGGCTCGCTGCGGGCACGCAGCGAGCCGTAATCGACAGTCAAGCCAAGACGAGCGTGGTCGCTATTTCCCCCACACCCGGCGCGGACCGACATAGCGTCGCGGCCAGTAGCGCGGGCCGGGACCATAGACCGGGGGAACGGCCACGTCGTAGCCGGCATAGCCGACGTAGTTGTATCCGGAGCTGTAGCCGTAACCATAGCCGGAGCCATAGCCATAACCATTGCCGCAGCAGGGCGAGGGCACGGCAACCGCCGGATAGGCATAGGCCGCGTAGTAGCTGGTGTAGTAGCTCGAGCCGCATCCGCAGCAGCCGCCGCAGCCGGATTGGTAGTAGTAGGGCTGGATGACCGGGCCCGGCGCGAAGCAGCCCGAGCCATAGCAGCCGCCGGCCGCAGCCGGCGCGACGCCCAGCCCGAAGAGCAGCAGCGCGGCCAGCCGGCCGATGCTAAACAAGCGCAAAATCATGGGTTTCTTCTCCGTCACGCATGGCGCGGCTGGAACACGGCCGCGTTGTACGCAATACGAATGCGCGACTTACGTTTATTTTTACCTTAATTCTTAGCCTTCTTCCCGTTATGGTAACCAATTCATGTCAATTGCGACCGGTCTCGCGATCTACTTCATCATCTGGTGGCTGGTGCTGTTCGCCGTCCTGCCGTTCGGCGTGCGCAGCCAGCAGGAAAGCGGCGAGGTCACGCCCGGCAGCGATCCCGGCGCTCCGGCGCTTCCGCAGCTCGTGCGCAAGCTCGTCTGGACCACCGTCATCGCCGGTGTCGTCTTTGCGCTCTGCTACGGGGTCTACGCCTACCGGCTGATCGCGCTCGACGACCTGGTCGCGCTGCTCGGCCTGAATTGGCGAAATTAGCGGTAAGCAGTAATTCGTCTACCGCTTGCCGCGGTTATTGGCCTGATAGCTCGGGTTGGGCTGGCAGGTCCCGCCGATCCCCGAAAGATGGGCCATGCATTGCGCGTAGCTGTAAAAGCCGCAATTGGTGCGACCCCCGACATCGTAGGCGCACCAAGGCCCCTCGGCGCGCGCATCGCTGTTGAACAAGGGCAGCACGGCCATCGCGGCCGTGACGAGAACGATCGTTCGCATGACAGCCTCCTCGGCAATCGCATTCGCCGACCGGCGCTCACTATAGCCTTCGCGATACAGCCTTCATCATTGCTATCGCACCGCCGGCAAAAAAATTGAGCAGGGTCCGAGACCCTGCTCCCAAGACGCAACTACCAATCTTACACGACGCTTACGCCTCGAATGTTTCTGTTATCGATCCGAGACGGCTGCGGCTTTGCGCCGGCGTTTGTCTCCCGTGATCATGTCCTCCCAAGAACATGTCTTTTCGAGAGCTTGTCCTCCCAAGACTTGGACCGCGTGGCCGATGGCAGCAAGTGGATTGCCTATCGCCTTGACCCCGCACTTTGAAGGCTATCCGATCTCGCGCGGCTTGTCACCGGTTGAGAAAAACACCAGTAGAGCGTGAATTCGCCACATCCTGTCGGTTGCATCGCAAATGCGGGCGGCCATCCGGCTTCGGCCCTCTTGCCGTGCCACGCTTGGATAGGCCGGCGGGCCGGCGGCGCCGAAGCCGCTGCAATAGCCGGCCGGAAGGCTTTGACAGCCCTTGTGTTTTTCCCGGCGATCCGGTTTCTGTCGGCGGGGATTCCAAAACGAGCGATTCTCGGACCAGATCATGTGCCTGTCCCGCTATTTCCTGCCGATCCTGCGCGAGACACCCAAGGAAGCGGAGATCGTTTCGCACCGCCTCATGCTGCGCGCCGGCATGATCCGCCAGGAGGCGGCCGGCATCTATGCGTTCCTGCCGTTGGGGCTGAGGGTGCTCAAGAAGATCGAGCAGATCGTGCGCGAGGAGCAGGACCGCTCAGGCGCGATCGAGATGCTGATGCCGACCATTCAGTCGGCCGAGCTCTGGCGCGAGAGCGGCCGCTACGACGACTACGGCAAGGAGATGCTGCGCATTGCCGACCGCCACGAGCGCGACATGCTCTACGGCCCGACCAACGAGGAGATGATCACCGAGATCTTCCGCGCCTATGTGCGCTCGTACAAGGATCTGCCGCTCAATCTCTATCACATCCAATGGAAATTCCGCGACGAGGTGCGGCCTCGCTTCGGGCTGATGCGCGGGCGCGAGTTCCTGATGAAGGACGCCTATTCCTTCGACCTCGACCTCGCGGGTGCCAAGCACGCCTACAATAGGATGTTCGTGGCCTATCTGCGCACGTTCGCGCGGATGGGTCTCAAGTCGATTCCGATGGTGGCGGAGAGCGGCCCGATCGGCGGCAATCTCTCGCACGAGTTCATTATCCTCGCCGACACCGGTGAGAGCGAGGTGTTTTGTCATCGCGACTATCTTGATTTTCCGGTGCCTGGCGCTGACGTCGATTTCAATGACGTTGCCGGCCTGCAGGGCATCGTCGACAAATGGACGTCGCTCTATGCCGCGACCTCGGAGAAGCACGACGCCGCCGCGTTCGCCAAGCTCGCGGCCGACAAGCAGGTGTCCGCGCGCGGCATCGAGGTCGGCCATATCTTCTATTTCGGCACCAAGTACTCCGCGCCCATGAAGGCGGTGGTGGCCGGGCCCGACGGCGCCGAGCACCCCGTGCACATGGGCTCCTACGGCATCGGGCCGAGCCGGCTGGTCGCCGCCATCATCGAGGCATTCCACGATGATGCCGGCATCAAGTGGCCGGAGGCGGTAGCGCCCTTCAAGGTCGCGATCCTCAATCTCAAGCAGGGCGGCAGCGACACCGACGCCGCCTGCGAGCAGCTGTGTCGGGACTTCGCCGCCAAAGGCGTCGAGGTGCTCTACGACGATCTCGACCAGCGTCCCGGCGCCAAGTTCGCCACTGCCGACCTCATCGGCATTCCCTGGCAGATCCTGGTCGGGCCGCGCGGGCTCGCCGAGGGCAAGGTCGAGGTCAAGTCACGCGCTGACGGCAGTCGCGAGCTGATGAGCCCGGCCGATGCCGTCCATCGGCTCGCCCCGGAAACGTCCGGTCCATGAGACTACGGGCCTATTCACCCTTCGCAGCATGGCGTGAAACCGCCTGAATCGTATGAAAACGGAGGATGGGGAATACCTTCATGATCAAGGCTAGTGTTCCGGTTCCGACGTTCCTATGAAGGACTCGCAGCGAATACTGACGGAACGTCAAATGCGCCACACTAGCGGCACCCACCCCTTCGCCCCGTTCGAGTGGATGTTGTCGTTGCGCTATTTGCGGGCACGGCGGCGCGAGGGCTTCATCTCGGTCAATGCGGCCTTCTCGTTCCTCGGTATCATGCTCGGCGTCGCCACCCTCATTACCGTGCTGGCCGTGCTCAACGGCTTCCGCAAGGAGCTCCTGGACAAGATCCTGGGCTTGAACGGCCATCTGCTGATTCAACCGATGGAGTACGCTCTCAACGACTGGCAACAGGTGGCGGAGCGGCTGTCGAAAGTACCGGGTGTGACGCTGGCCGCTCCGCTCGTCGACGGCGGCGCACTCGCCTCGTCCGGACCCGGAGGCCATGGCGTGATGGTGCGCGGCGTGCGGGCGCAGGACCTCGGAAAGCTCGGCTCGGTCGCCGACAACATCAAGCAGGGCACGCTCGAGGGCTTTGACGCCGGACAAGGAGTGGCGATCGGCAAGCAGCTTGCCGACAAGCTGTCGATCGGCGTTGGCGACACGCTGACGCTGCTGACCCCACGCGGTCCGGTAACGCCGGTCGGCATCATGCCGCGGATCAAGGGCTACAAGGTGGCGGCGGTGTTCGAGATCGGGATGTTCGAGTTCGACACGTCGTTCGTGTTCATGCCGCTCACCGAGGCGCAGGCCTACTTCGACCGCCACGGCGACGTCAGCACCATTGCGGTCTACATCACCGACGCTGACAAGGTCGCCCGCTTTCGCCAGCTTGTCCAGGACGCGGCGGGACGGCCGATCGCGGTCGCCGACTGGCGTCAGTTCAACACCACCTTCTTCGGCGCGCTCAAGGTCCAGCGCAACGTGATGTTTCTCATCGTGACGATCATCGTGATCGTCGCGGTGTTCAACATCACGTCCGGCCTGATCATGCTGGTCAAGGACAAGGGTCCCGACATCGGCATCCTGCGCACGATCGGCGCCACCAAGACCGCCGTGATGCGGGTATTCGTCATCACCGGTACCGCGATCGGTGCGGTCGGCACACTGGTCGGCCTCCTGCTCGGGGCCCTGATCAGCTTCAACGCCGAGGCGCTCCGCCGCGGCCTGTCGTGGCTGACGGGGGTCGAGATATTTCCCGAGCGGCTCTACTTTCTGTCCCGCCTGCCGGCCGAGATGGACATGGGCGAGACCGCCGCGGTGGTGGCGATGGCGCTGATCCTGTCGCTCCTGGCGACGCTCTACCCGTCCTGGCGCGCGGCGCGGCTCGATCCGGTCGAAGCATTGCGGTACGAATGATGGCCATGAGCGAGCCGAGCGGAACCCACCCCTTCGCACCGTTCGAATGGATGCTGTCGCTGCGCTATTTGCGGGCGCGACGGCAGGAAGGATTCATCTCGGTCAATGCCGGGTTCTCCTTCCTCGGCATCATGCTCGGCGTGGCCACACTCATCATCGTGATGGCGGTCATGAACGGCTTCCGCAAGGAGCTGTTGGACAAGATCCTGGGTCTCAACGGCCATCTGCTGATCCAGCCGCTGGAGCAGCCGCTGACCGATTGGGAGGCGGTAGCGGAGCGCGTCTCCAAGGTTCCGGGCGTCGTGCTGGCTGCGCCCATCGTCGAAGGCCAGGCGCTGGCGTCCTCGCCGTTCAACGCCTCGGGCGTGCTGGTGCGCGGGCTGCGCGGCGCCGATCTCGGCAAGCTGCCCTCGATCTCCAACAATATCCGCCAGGGCACGCTCGAAGGTTTCGATCAGGGGCAGGGGGTGACGATCGGAAGAAGGCTCGCCGACCAGTTGTCGCTGCGCTCCGGCGACAACATCATCCTGGTCTCCCCCAAGGGCGCGGTCACCCCGATGGGAATGGTGCCGCGCATCAAGTCCTACAAGGTTGCGGCGGTGTTCGAGATCGGCATGTCGGAATACGACTCCGCCTTCGTATTCATGCCGCTGCCGGAGTCGCAGGCCTATTTCAACCGCGCCGGCGACGTCACCGCCATCGAGGTCTATGTCGAGCGGCCGGACCAGATCGAGCGCTACCGCAAGCTCGTCACCGAGGCGGCCGGCCGGCCGATCTTCGTGGTCGATTGGCGCCAGCGCAATTCGACCTTCTTCAATGCGCTGCAGGTCGAGCGCAACGTGATGTTCCTGATCCTGACCATCATCGTGATCGTCGCGGCCTTCAACATCACCTCCGGCCTGATCATGCTGGTGAAGGACAAGGGCCGCGACATCGGCATCCTGCGCACCCAGGGCGTGACCCAGGGCGCGATCATGCGGGTGTTCATGATGACCGGCGCCTCGATCGGCTTCGTCGGCACCTTCGTGGGCTTCCTGCTGGCGCTGCTCATATGCCTCAACATCGAATCCATTCGCCGCTTCCTGTCGTGGCTCACCAACACCGAGCTGTTCTCGCCGGAGCTCTATTTCCTGTCGAAACTGCCCGCCGAGGTTGATGCCGGCGAAACCACGGCGGTGGTTTTCATGGCGCTCTCGCTGTCGCTGTTGGCGACGCTCTATCCGGCGTGGCGCGCGGCGCGCCTCGATCCGGTCGAGGCTCTCCGCTATGAGTGACACAACCATCCGCGACGACAGGCGGGCAGCGGCCGACGAGGCCGGCGACGAGCAGGCCCCGATCCTGTTTCTGCACGGCATCGACCGGCATTACCGCCAGGGCGATGTGACGCTCGATATCCTCAAGGGCGCCGAGCTCGCGATCTGGCCGGGGCAGTCGGTGGCGCTGGTCGCTCCCTCCGGTGCCGGCAAATCGACGCTGTTGCACGTGGCCGGTCTGCTCGAGCATCCCGACGGCGGCGAGGTCTACGTCGACCAGGTCGCGACCTCGCAGCTCTCGGATGCGGATCGCACCCGCATCCGCCGCGTCGATATGGGCTTCGTCTATCAGTTCCACCACCTGCTGATGGAGTTCTCGGCGATCGAGAACGTGATCCTGCCGCAGATGATCCGCGGGCTGTCACGCAAGGAGGCCACGCGACGCGCGAGTGACCTGCTCGGCTATCTCGGGCTCAAGGAGCGCCTCGAGCACCGGCCGGCTCAGCTCTCCGGCGGCGAGCAGCAGCGGGTCGCGATCGCGCGCGCGGTCGCCAACGCGCCGCGCATCCTGCTTGCCGACGAGCCCACCGGAAACCTCGACCCGCGTACCTCCGAGCATGTGTTCTCCGCGCTTACCCAGCTCGTGCAGGCGTCGGGCCTTGCGGTGCTGGTCGCGACCCACAATATGGACATCGCGGCGCGCATGGATCGCCGCGTCACCATCAAGGACGGGTTGGTGGTCGAACTGGAATAGGGGTATCGTCAACAGGCAACGTTCGGAGGTCAGCTATGGTCCGCGCTGCTTTCGCCATGTTGGTGCTCACGACTCTCGCCGCCATCGACGCGCGCCCCGCCGCCGCCGAGATCTATCGGCCCTGGTGCGTGCAATACACCGGCAACAACGGTGACGACGGCACCACCTGTACCTTCGTGTCCTATGAGCAGTGCATGCTCACCGCGCGCGGCAACGGCGCGGTTTGTGTGCAGAATCCCTGGTATCTGAAATACGGCAGCGGCCAGGACGAGCAGAAGGTCGAGCGGCCCCGCCGGCGATGACGTGTGAGGGTGGACCAGCGTCGCTCGAACAGAGACGAAGAATAGCTGGGGATTCGCCATGACGATGATCCGTGCGGTCTCTCTCGCCACGTTGCTCGTCGCCGCGGCGGCTGTGGACGCGCGCCCGGCCGCGGCCGAGATCTACCGGCCCTGGTGCGTGCAGTATTTCGGCGGGCTCGGCACGACCTGCGCCTTCGACTCGTATGCGCAATGTATGGAGACGGCGCGCGGCGGTGGCGCCTATTGCTACCAGAATCCCTGGTACTCGCAGTACGGCGGCCCGGGGCGGGACGGCGATCGGCCGCGCGCCAGACCGCGATAGCGCATCAGCGGCGGAACGCTGCGCGTTCGCGCAGCGCGATCTCGTTCAAACCTTCAGCGACGAAACTCGTGTTGTTGCGCGACCGCTGCGCCGGAATCAGACTCTGCTGAACACGCTCAAGCGGATGTAACTCGCGGACCAGGATGCCTCCCGCGTGCAAAGTTTTGCCGTCATGCTTCGGCATTAATTGCATAATGAACGCAAATTCCCGGAAGCTCGAACACAATCATCATCGAACACAATCATCATCTGGAGGTGCCATGACGACGATCCGTGCTGTGTCCGTGGCCGGCGTACTCGTGGCGCTGGCCGCCGTCGAGGTGCGGCCCGCCGTGGCGGAAATCTACCGTCCCTGGTGCGTGACGTATTTCGGGAATGGGCGCACCTCCTGCGCCTTCGAGTCGTATGAGCAATGCATGGAGACGGCGCGCGGCAATGGGGCTTATTGCCATCAGAATCCCTGGTACCTGCAATATGGCAGCGGCCAGGCGCGAGGCGCCGACCAGCCGCGCGCCGAGCCCGCTAAGGCTCCTGCGCCTCAGCGCGTGGCCCGGAAAAAACCTGCCCCGGCCCCAGCCCCTGATCCAGAGCCGCGACCGGTTTTCCGATAAGGACAGGCTCCAAACCTAAGCCAAAGAATTCTATCGCCGGAATTCCCCCCGTTCCCGCCGCACGATCTCGGCGAGGCCTCGACGTCGATCGGTATCGCGAGCATGCGCCGAGCCTTCGGGAATTTCACCCGAGCGCGCGAGCGCCGCAATCACCTGCCTTTCGGGTCTAGCGCCGACTGCGCCCGCCCGCATTCGGTATCGGGTGGGGTGCGCTCGGCGCTTTGAAGGTGTTTCCGGGCGTCGGCTGCGACCACTTGAGCTTTTGATACTGAAATTGCTGGTCCATCGCGCTTGCCCGATGGCCTACGGCAAGCGTCAGCCCCAGCAGAATGGCCCCGGCGAGAAATGCGAGCAGCTTGCTTGTCATGGAAACCTCCTTGCGCGTCTGCTGCGCCCATTGGACGAGCAAAGTCGGCAATCAGGTTCAAAGCAGGGGCCTTGGAGTTAGCCCCGGTACCCCCTTGACTCTAGAACAGACCAGGAACTATGTTCCTGTCTTGTTCTTGTAGTTGGGGAGAGGAAAATGGTCCGCGCTGTCGTCGAAGAAGCGGCTACCCTTGCGTCGCTGGCCTTGTTTCTGGGGATGATTGCCATCTGGGCGCAGGTAATCGCGACTTTCTGAAGCGCGAGCCTGAGGATAGCGGCGAGAGCCTGGGGATAAGTGCAGACGGTCCTCGTAAGCGCCCGCAGCGGCCCGCACAGTCGATCGCGATCGAGAATCGCGAGAGGTTGAAATGGCCGAGCTCGGCTTCGTCCATCTGCATGTGCACTCGTCCTATTCGCTGCTCGAGGGCGCGTTGAAGATCGCCCAGCTGGCGGAGCTGGCGAAGGCGGACCGGCAGCCCGCGCTCGCGCTGACCGACACCGACAACATGTTCGGGGCGCTCGAGTTCTCGGACAAGATGGCGGGCGTCGGGATCCAGCCGATCATCGGCTGCGCGCTCGCGATCGATTTCGGCGATCAGGACGCCAACCCTCGCGCTGGCGCCGGAGCCCCGGCGCTGGAACGGCCCCGCATTGTTCTGCTGGCGTCGCGCGAGGCCGGCTACCGGAGCCTGATGCGGCTCAATTCCCGCGCCTTCCTGGAAACACCGCCCAACGAGCAGCCCCACCTCAAGCTCGCCTGGCTCGAGGGCGAGACCGAAGGCCTAGTCGCGCTGACCGGCGGCCCGGGCGGCCCGCTCGACGCCGCGATCGTCGCCGGGCAGGGCAATCTCGCGGGCGGACGCTGCGAGGCATTGGCGCGGCTGTTCGGCGACCGGCTCTATATCGAGCTGCAACGCCACGGCATGTCGGGCGAGCGCGTCGCCGAGCCCGCGCTGGTCGAGCTCGCCTATGCGCGTGGCATTCCGCTGGTCGCGGCCAACGAGCCCTTGTTCGCCAAACGCGAGGATTACGAAGCGCACGACGCGCTGATCTGCATCGCCGAGGGCCGGCTGGTGGTCGAGACCGACCGGCGCCAGCTCACCGTCGAGCACCGCTTCAAGACCCGCGCCGAAATGGTGGAGCTGTTCGCGGACCTGCCCGAGGCGGTCGCTTCCACGGTCGAGATCGCGCAACGCTGCGCGTTCCGGCCGCAGGTGCAAAAGCCGATCCTGCCGCGCTTCTCCGTCGGCAGCGAGGGCGCCGCCGTTGACGAGGCGGCCGAGCTGCGCCGGCGCGCCGAGGCGGGCCTCGAGCACCGCATCAAGAGCCACGGCATCGCGCCCGGCCGCACGGTCGAGGAATATCACGAGCGGCTGGCCTTCGAGCTCAAGGTGATCGAAGGCATGAAATATCCTGGCTACTTTCTCATCGTCTCCGACTTCATCCAGTGGGCGAAGGGAGAGGGCATTCCGGTCGGTCCCGGCCGCGGCTCGGGCGCCGGCTCGCTCGTCGCCTACTCGCTCACCATCACCGATCTTGATCCGATCCGCTTCGGGCTCCTGTTCGAGCGCTTCCTCAATCCCGAGCGCGTGTCGATGCCGGACTTCGACATCGACTTCTGCCAGGATCGTCGCGACGAGGTCATCGGCTACGTGCAGCAGCGCTACGGCCGCGACCGCGTCGCGCAGATCATCACCTTCGGCACCTTGCAGGCGCGCGGGGTGCTGCGCGACGTCGGCCGCGTGTTGCAGATGCCCTACGGCCAGGTCGACAAGTTCTGCAAGCTGGTGCCGCAGAATCCGCTCAATCCGGTCACGCTGGGCCGCGCCATCGATGACGAGCCGCGCCTGCAGGCGGCGCGCGACAGCGACCCGGTCGTCGCCCGCGCCTTCGACATCGCCCAGAAGCTCGAAGGCCTGCACCGCCACGCCTCGACCCATGCCGCCGGCATCGTGATCGGCGAGCGCGCGCTCACCGAGATGGTGCCGCTCTATCGCGATCCCAAGTCCAACATGCCGGTCACCCAGTTCAACATGAAATGGGTCGAGCAGGCGGGTCTGGTGAAGTTCGACTTCCTCGGCCTCAAGACGCTCACCGTGCTCGAGACGGCGGTCGAGCTCTTGCGCAAACGCAGGATCGAGATCGATCTTGCGGCGATCCCGCTCGATGACGAAAAGACCTACGCCATGCTGGCGCGCGCCGAGGCGGTGGGCATCTTCCAACTGGAAAGCCAGGGCATGCGGCGGGCGCTGCTCGACATGCGGCCGGACCGTTTCGAGGACATTATCGCGCTGGTCGCGCTCTACCGGCCGGGTCCTATGGCGAACATCCCGACCTATTGCGCCCGCAAGCACCGCATGGAAGAGCCGGACTACATCCATCCCAAGCTCGAGCCGGTGCTGCGCGAGACCTTCGGCGTCATCGTCTACCAGGAACAGGTGATGCAGGCGGCGCAGTTGCTGGCGGGCTACTCGCTCGGCGAAGCCGACCTCCTGCGGCGCGCCATGGGCAAGAAGATCCGCGCCGAAATGCAGAAGCAGCGCAGCCGCTTTGTCGACGGCTGCACCGAGCGCGACATCGATCGCTCCCAGGCCGAGGCGATCTTCGAACTGCTCGAGCGGTTCGCCGACTACGGCTTCAACAAGAGTCACGCCGCCGCCTATGCGCTGGTCGCCTATCAGACCGCCTACCTGAAGGCGAACTACCCGGTCGAGTTCCTCGCCGCCTCCATGACGCTGGACATGGGCAATACCGACAAGCTCTCGGAATTCCGCGCCGAGGCCGAGCGGCTCGGCGTCAAGGTCGAGCCGCCCTCGATCAACCGCTCCGGAGTCAGCTTCGACGTGGCCGGCAACACCATCCATTATGCGCTCGCGGCGCTCAAAGGCGTCGGCCGTCAGGCGGTCGAAACCGTCATCGAGGCGCGCGGCAAGAAGCCGTTCGCCGACCTGTCCGAGTTTGCGAGCCGCATCAATCCGCGCGCCGTCAACAAGCGCGTGCTGGAAAGCCTCGCCGCCGCCGGCGCCTTCGATGCGCTCGACGGCAATCGCGCGCGGGTGTTTGCGGCGGTCGACGCCATCATGGCTGCGGCACAGCGCGAGTTCGACGACGCGGCGGTCGGGCAGGCCGAACTGTTCGGCGGCGGCTCCGCGCGCGCTCCGCTGGCGCTCGGCAACATCGAGCCATGGTTGCCGGCCGAGCGGCTGCAGAAGGAGTTCGACGCCATCGGCTTCTTCCTCACCGGGCATCCGCTCGACGACTACGCCGCGACGCTCAAGCGCATGCGGGTGCAGTCCTGGGCGGAGTTCGCGCGCGCGGTGCGCGCCGGCGCGACCTCGGGCCGCGTTGCCGGCACGGTCGTGGCGCGCACCGAGCGGCGCACCCGCACCGGCAGCAAGATGGGCATCATCGGGCTCTCCGACCCGACCGGCCACTACGAGGCGGTGCTGTTCTCGGAAGGGCTGGCGCAATTCCGCGACCTGCTCGAGCCGGGGGCGGCCGTGCTGCTGACGCTCTCGGCCGAGGTGCAGGGCGACGACGTGCGCGCGCGCATCGGCATGGTCGAACCGCTCGACCAGGCCGCAGCCAAGCTGTCCAAGGGGCTGCGCGTCTTTCTGCGTGAGAACACCCCGATCGAGAGCGTGGCCAAGCGGCTCGAAGGCACGGGCTCGGGCCGCTCGCCGCAGGACAATGGCGAGGTGGCGATCATATTGCTGTTGAACGAGGGCACCGAGGTCGAGGTCAAGCTGCCCGGCCGCTTCAAGGTCTCCCCGCAGATCGCCGGCGCCATCAAGGCGGTGCCGGGCGTGGTGGCGGTCGAGGCGGTGTAATCCTCAAGTATTCGCGCTACTCTCCACGATCTCGGCCGGGCAACGACCTCGGCCCGCTGTTGGGGAGGAAGAAGATGAAAATCTCGATCGGATGGTTCGCCGCGGCGTTCGTGCTGCTCGCCGGTCCGGCGCTAGCCCAGAACACCGCTGCAACCCCGCAATTCCAGGTCGATCCGTTCTGGCCGAAACCGCTGCCGAACAACTGGCTGCTCGGCCAGGTCTCCGGCATAGCGACCGACAAATATGATCGCATCTGGGTGCTGCACCGGCCGCGCTCGCTCACGCCGCGCGAGCGGGCGGCCGAGCAGAATCCGCCGGAAGCCAAGTGCTGCGTGGCCGCGCCGCCGGTGCTGCTGTTCGATCAGTCCGGCAATCTGATCCGCCATTGGGGCGGACCGGGCGAGCGTTATCAGTGGCCCGAGAGCGAACACGGCATCTTCGTCGACGAGAACGATTTCGTCTGGCTCGCCGGCAACGGCAAGACCGATGGGCAGCTGCTCAAGTTCACCATGGACGGCAAGTTCGTGCTGCAGATCGGCAAGCAGGGGCAGGGCAACGACAGCAATTCGACCGAGCGGCTGGGCTCGCCGGCCGACGTCGCGGTGGATGTCGCGGGCAAGGAGGTATTCGCCGCCGACGGCTACGCCAACCGCCGCGTGGTCGTGTTCGACAGCGAAACCGGCGCCTACAAGCGCCACTGGGGCGCCTACGGCAACAAGCCGAGCGACGAGAAGACACCGCCCTACGATCCGGCCAAGGCACCGTCGCAGCAGTTCGGCAATCCCGTGCACTGCATCCGGCTGTCGCAGGACGGATTGATCTACGTGTGCGACCGCACCAACGACCGCCTGCAGATCTTCCGCAAGGACGGCAGCTTCGTGGGCGAGCACGTCTACGAGAAGGCGACGCGCGGCACCGGGTCGGTCTACGACCTCGTGTTCTCCCCCGACAAGGAGCAGAAGTTCATCTACATGATCGACGGCATGAATGGCGAGGTGCGCATCGTCGACCGCGCGTCCAAGGAGACGGTCAGCCGCTTCGGCCGGCCCGGGCGGCAGATCGGCCAGTTCACGGCGCTGCACAACATCGCCGTCGATCGGCAGGGCAACATCTTCACGTCCGAGGTGAATACCGGGCAGCGGGTGCAGAAGTTCCGCCGGATCGATCTGCAGAATTAACGCCGCGAGTGGAGGTAGCTGTGCGAACGTTCGCGATCGTGCTGGCGGTCGGACTGGCCGCAACGTCGTCGCTTGCTGCCGACTTGGATTGCGCGCGTGTCACGGTGGTCGTGCCCTATCCCGCGGGCGGCGCCGCCGACGTGGCCGGCCGGCTGGTGGCCGACCGGCTGGAAGCGCAACTGAAGAAAAGCTTCGTGGTCGAGAACCGGCCCGGCGCCACCGGCAACATCGGCACGCTCGCGGTGGTCAACGCCAAGCCCGACGGCTGCACGCTCCTCATCAACGCCGCCGTGATCGCGACGTTTCCCGCGAGCTTCAGCAAGCTCCCCTATGATCCGATCAAGGACCTCGTCGCCATTGGCGGCATCGGCGTGACCCCGACCTTGCTGGTCGCGGCGAAATCGGTGCCCGCCGACGACGTCAAGAGCCTCGTACAGTTGAGCAAGCAGCGCCCCGATGGCCTGAGCTTCAGCACCGCCGGCTACGGGCTCCTCCAGCATCTGGCGGTCGAGGAGATGACGCAGCGCGCCGGCGCCAAGTTCACCCACGTGATGTACAAAGGCGGCGCGCAAGCCTCGACCGACCTCGTCGCGGCGCGGGTCGATTTCGGCAGCTTCGCCGCCGGCTCCGTGATCCAGCTGGTGAAGGGCGGGCAGCTCAAGGCGCTGGGCGTCATCCAGGAGCGGCGCTCGGCGCTGGTTCCGGATGTGCCCACCACGGCGGAGCAGGGGCTCCCCGGCCTCGACGCCGGCGTCCATTTCATGCTGTACGCGCCCGCGGCCACGCCCAAGGATGTCGTCGCCACCCTCAACGCCGAGCTTAACAGGCTCGTGGCCGACCCGGCGCTGAACGGGCGTTTCGCCAATATTGGCTACGATCCGACCGCGATCAGCCCGGACGAGGCGGCCAGGATCATGCGCAGCACCGGCGAGGCCTGGGCACCCCTGATCAAGCGATTGAATATTAAGCTGGATTAACGACCGGGCGGATCGAGGCCGGGCACGACCGTCCTTGCATCCCCCGATTCATGCCTATATAAGCCCGGCCATCTCACACGCGGACCTTGGCCTCAACAGCCGTCCGGTGGCCCCAACCCGCCAGGGAAGGGGCTTCACGGGTCTGCGGCGGATCAACCGGAGAACCGACCGATGTCGCTACCTGACTTTTCCATGCGCCAGCTCCTGGAGGCTGGCGTGCACTTCGGCCATCAGGCCCACCGCTGGAACCCGAAGATGGCTGAGTACATCTTCGGCGCCCGCAACAACATCCACATCATCGATCTCGCCCAGTCGGTGCCGATGATGCATCGCGCGCTGCAGGCAGTGAGCGACACCGTCGCCAAGGGCGGGCGCATCCTGTTCGTCGGCACCAAGCGCCAGGCGCAGGAGGCGATCAAGGAGGCGGCCAAGAAGTCGGCGCAGTACTACGTCAATTCGCGCTGGCTGGGCGGCACCCTCACCAACTGGAAGACCATCTCCCAGTCGATCCAGCGGCTGCGCAAGCTCGACGAGATGCTGTCCTCCGGCGAGTCCCAGGGCTACACCAAGAAGGAGCGCCTCACGCTCCAGCGCGAGCGCGACAAGCTCGACCGCGCGCTCGGCGGCATCAAGGACATGGGTGGGCTGCCCGACCTGTTGTTCGTGATCGACACCAACAAGGAAGACATCGCCATCAAGGAGGCCCAGCGCCTCAACCTTCCGGTGGCTGCCGTCGTCGACACCAACTGCGACCCCGCCGGCATCACCTATGTCGTGCCCGGCAACGACGACGCCAGCCGCGCCATCACGCTCTACTGCGATCTGGTGGCGAAGGCGGCGATCGACGGAATTTCGCGGGCGCAGGGTGAACTCGGCATCGATACCGGGGCGGCCGCCGAGCCGGTCGCGGAAGAGGTGCCGGCCGCTCCCGAGGGACCCGGCTACGAGGTGCTGTCGGGGCCGCGCGGCGTCGCCGACGATCTCAAGAAGCTGCATCACATGTCGCCAGCGATCGAGAAGAAGCTCAACGATCTCGGCATCTTCCACTACTGGCAGATCGCGGGGCTCGGACCGGATGCCGCCCATGCGATCGGCGAAGAAGTCGGACTGCCCGGTCGCATGGAAGGCTGGATCGCCCAGGCGAAGGAACTGAGCGCCGAGTAGCGCAATCGCAGACCTGGTCGGGGCCGACGGCGCAAAGCATCGCCTTGGCGTCGAAAATCCCGGCCATTCCGCTTTGTTTCCGTCACACGCATTTCGAGACGGCGTGCTTGGCTCCGTTTCCAGGCATGACCGCCCAGAGGATACCGACATGGCCAACATCACCGCGCAGATGGTCAAGGAGCTCCGCGAACGCACCGACGCAGGCATGATGGACTGCAAATCGGCGCTGCAGGAGACGAACGGCGACATGGAAGCGGCCGTCGACCTGCTGCGCAAGAAAGGGCTCGTGAAGGCCGCTAAGAAGGCCGGCCGCGTTGCGGCGGAGGGCCTCATCGGCGTGGCGCTGGAGGGCCAGAAGGGCGTGGTCGTCGAGGTCAATTCCGAGACCGATTTCGTCGCCCGCAACGACCTGTTCCAGGGCCTGGTGAAGATGATCGCCAATGTGGCGCTCACCGTCGGGGCCGACGTGGAAAAGATCAAGGCGGCGAAAGTCGGCAATATTGCCGTTGAGACCGCCATTGCCGATAGCGTCGCCAAGATTGGTGAGAACATGACGCTGCGGCGGGCGGCGGCCCTCTCGGTGGGTAAGGGCGCCGTTGCGAGCTACGTGCACAACTCCGTCGACGAAGGCCTCGGCAAGATCGGCGTGCTCGTGGCGCTGGAGTCCGGCGGCAAGGCCGATGAGCTCAAGCGCTTCGGCCGCATGGTCGCGATGCATGTGGCTGCCTCCAATCCTCAGGCGGTTGACGCCTCGGGCCTCGACCCCGACGTGGTGCGGCGCGAGAAGGAGGTGCTCGCGGAGAAATTCAAGGCGCAGGGAAAACCTGCGAATATCATCGACAAGATCGTCGAATCGGGGCTCAAGACCTTCTACAAGGAGGTCTGTCTGCTCGATCAAGAGTATGTCCACGAGCCCGACAAGAGCGTCGGGCAGGCGATCAAGGAGGCCGAGGGCAAGGTGGGCGGTCCGATCAAAGTGACGGGATTCGTGCGCTATAAGCTTGGCGAGGGTATCGATCGGCCGGACAGCGATTTCAGTGGCGAGGTCGCGGCCCTGGTCAAGCCGAACTGAGCGTCGTCCGACCGACATGAGCGTCCCATCGATGCGATAGTCGCCCGGCCGCGCGAGCGGCCGGAACAATCGCAGGAGCCGCCGAGAAAGCTGCCGCGATGACAAAACCCGTCTACCGGCGCGTGGTGGTGAAGGTCTCCGGTGAGGCCCTCATGGGCCCCGACAACTTCGGCATCCATCAGCCGACGCTGGAACGGATCGCGGCCGATCTGGTCGCCACCAGCGAGCTGGGGGTGGCGATCGGCGTGGTGGTCGGCGGCGGCAACATCTTTCGTGGCGTGAAGGTGTCCGAGCAGGGCATTCCGCGGGTGACCGGCGACATGATGGGCATCCTTGCCACCGTCATGAACGCGCTGGCACTCGAGACCGCGATCGAGAAAGCCGGCCGGCCGGCCCGCACCATGTCGGCGCTCGCCATGCCCGAAATCTGCGAGACCTACGAGCGGCGGCGCGCGTTGCGCCACCTCGATAAGGGACGGATGGTCCTGCTCGCGGCCGGAACCGGCAACCCGTTCTTCACGACCGACACCACGGCGGTGCTGCGGGCGGCCGAAATCGGCGCCGAAGCGGTGCTGAAGGCGACCGACGTCGACGGGGTCTACAGCGCCGACCCGAAGCAGGACAAAAACGCCAAGCGCTACGAGCGCTTAACCCATCGGGAGGCGATCGAGCGCAACCTGAAAGTGATGGATACCACCGCCTTCGCGCTTGCCCAGGAAAACCGTATGCCTATCATCGTGTTCTCGATCCGCGAAGAAGGAGCGATCGCGGCGGTGCTGCGCGGCAAAGGGCGCTCCACCGCCGTCGGCAATTAGGCAATTGCAACAGGCCCTGCGACAGACGAGCGGAGCATCGGCCAACGAATTCGAGGGGCTCGCCATGGCAAACCCGACGCATGACATCAATGAGCTCAAGCGCCGCATGCACGGCGCAATCCAGCTGCTGAAGCAGGAGTTGGGCGGGCTGCGCACCGGGCGCGCGTCGGCGAGCCTGCTCGAACCGGTGCAGGTCGAGGCCTACGGCACTCACATGCCGCTCAACCAGGTCGCCACCGTCAGCGTGCCCGAGCCGCGGCTCATTTCCGTGCAGGTATGGGACCGCTCCATGGTCCATGCGGTGGAAAAGGCCATCGCCGCGTCCAATCTCGGGCTCACGCCCTCGACCGAGGGACAGGTGCTGCGGCTGCGCATTCCCGAGCTCAACGAGGAGCGGCGCAAGGAGCTGGTCAAGGTCGCGCACAAATACGCCGAGGCCGCCAAAGTCGCGGTGCGGCACGTCAGGCGCGACGGCCTCGACGTGCTCAAGAAGCTCGAAAAGGACCACAAGATCAGCGAGGACGACGGCAAGCGCTCCGCCGACCAGGTGCAAAAGGCGACCGACGAGGTGATCGCCGAGGTCGACAAGATGCTCGCGACCAAGGAAAAGGAGATCCTCACGGTGTGAGGTTCGAGGCCTGATGACGAAGAACGAGCCGCTGCGCACTGCCCAGATCGGCGATATCGCCGTGCCGCGGCACGTTGCCATCATCATGGACGGCAATGGGCGCTGGGCGGCGGCCCGCGGGCTGCCGCGCGGGGAGGGGCATCGCCGCGGCGTCGAGGCGCTCCGTCGGACCGTGCGCGCGGCCGGCGATCTCGGAATCGCCTTTCTGACGATCTTCTCCTTCAGCGCCGAGAACTGGACGCGGCCGCCGTCCGAAATCCGCGAGTTGATGGCGCTGCTGCGCCGCTTCATTCGCCATGATCTCGCCGACCTGCACCGCAATGGCGTGCGCGTGCGCGTCATCGGCGAGCGCGAAAATCTCGACGGTGACATTCGCCGTCTGCTCGATGAGGCCGAGGAGCTCACCAAGGATAACGACAAGCTCGTTCTGGTCGTCGCCTTCAACTACGGTGCGCGGCAGGAGATTGCCCGGGCCGCCCAGCGCATGGCGGCCGCGGTCGCCGCCGGCGATCTGGCGGTGAGCGCGGTGACGGCCGACAAGCTCGCGAGCTATCTCGACGCGCCCGATCTGCCCGATCCCGATCTCATCATCCGCACCAGCGGCGAGCAGCGGCTCTCCAATTTTCTGCTCTGGCAGGCGGCCTATAGCGAGCTCGTGTTCGTACCGACCTATTGGCCGGATTTCGACCGGGCGGCCCTCGAAAGCGCAATCACCGAGTATCGCCGGCGCGAGCGCCGTTTCGGCGGCCTGGTCGCGCGCACGGGTTCGTGACCCGTGGCGGGCGCGGATCATCCGGTGCGCGTCGCCGGGCTTCGCGGCAGCGAGCTTGCGCTGAGGGTTTGCTCGGCGCTGGTGCTGATCCCGCTTGCGATCGGCACTGCCTATGTCGGCGGCTGGCCGTTTGCCGCCTTCTGGGGTGCCGCTGCAATCGGCGTGCTGTGGGAATGGATGTCGCTGGTGGCGGCGGCCGACCGACGGTCCCTGCTGCTGAGCGGCGGGGCGTCGATCGTGCTTGCGCTCGCCCTTGTGGTCATCGGTCATCATCTGGCGGCGATGATCGTGCTTGCCATGGGCACGCTCGCGGCGGCGGCGCTGGCGCCAGCCGAGCGGCGAACATGGGTGGCGGCTGGCGTCCCCTATGCCGGCGCGCTGGGGACAGCGCCGATCGTGCTGCGCTCCGACGGCGAGCATGGCTTCCTCGCCATCATCATGCTGTTCGCGATCGTATGGGCGACCGACATCGTGGCGTATTTCGTCGGGCGCGCGGTCGGCGGCCCCAAGCTCTTGCCGCACGTGAGTCCGAAAAAGACCTGGTCGGGTGCGCTCGGCGGCACGATCGCCGCCGTGGCTGCGGCGCTCCTGGTCGCCAAGGCGGCGGCGCTGAACAGTTTGTTCGCGATCGCGATGCTCGCGGTGGTGCTGTCGGTTTTCGCGCAGGGCGGAGACCTGTTCGAATCCTTTCTCAAGCGCAGATTCGGCGCCAAGGATTCGAGCCATCTCATCCCGGGACATGGCGGGTTGATGGACCGGCTCGACGGTTTCGTGACGGCCAGCGTCGTGGCCGCGCTGATCGGACTGGCGCGCGGCGGCTTCGAGTCCCCCGGGCGCGCTGTGCTGGTGTGGTGACCAAATGAGCTCCGACATGCGTCGTGATGAGACCGATCGATTCGTGTCGAGTGCACCCACGGGGGTTCGTTCCAGCGCTGGTACCCGATCGATCACGCTGCTCGGCGCCACCGGCTCGATCGGCGCCAGCACCGTCGATCTGCTCAAGCGTGAGCGCGACCGCTACCCGGTCGAGGCGGTGTGCGCGAACCGGAACGCCGGGGCGCTCGGAGCGCTGGCGCGCGAACTGGGGGCGCGCTTTGCGGTCGTCGGCGATCCCGCCGCCTACGACGAGCTCAAGGCTGCGCTGGCCGGAAGTGGTATCGAAGCGGGCGGCGGCGAAAGCGCCCTGATCGAGGCGGCCGAGCGGCCCGCGGACTGGGTGATCGGAGCCATCACCGGCGCGGCCGGACTCAAGCCGACTCTCGCGGCCGCCGACCGTGGCGCGATTGTCGCACTCGCCAACAAAGAGACGCTGGTCTGTGCCGGCGGCCTGTTCATGCGCCGCGCGGCGGCCGCAGGTGCCACCGTGCTACCCGTCGACTCCGAGCACAACGCCCTGTTCCAGGCCATGAGCGGCAGCCGGCGCGAGGACGTGCGTCGCGTGATCCTGACCGCCTCCGGCGGCCCGTTCCGCACGGCGAGCGCGCAGGTGATCAAGACCGCGACCGTCGAACAGGCCCTCAAGCACCCCAACTGGTCGATGGGCGCCAAGGTCACGATCGATTCGGCAACCTTGATGAACAAAGGGCTGGAGCTCATCGAGGCGCATCATCTTTTTGCGCTGCCGTCGGAGCAGATCGACGTCCTGGTCCACCCGCAATCGATCGTGCACAGCCTGGTCGAGTTTTGCGACGGGTCGCTCATTGCGCAGCTGGGAAGCCCGGACATGCGCATCCCGATCGCCTATTGCCTGGCGTGGCCCGAGCGCATTCACGGGCCCGCTCCGCGACTTGATCTGGCGCGGGCTGGAACCTTGACCTTCGAGGAACCGGACCTCGCGCGATTCCCGGCTCTGGCTCTGGCCCGGCGCGCGCTCGAAGAAGGTGGAGCGGCAACAACGGTGCTTAACGCCGCCAACGAGGTGGCCGTCGCCGAGTTTCTCGCCCGTCGGCTGAACTTCGCGGGGATATCCGCCTTGGTCGAGGCGACCCTCAACGCGGCGCTGTCCCGAAATTGGACAACGGAACCAGAAAGCGTCGAGGAGGCTTTGTGTGTTGATAAAGACACACGTGTGTTGGCACAGAGTCTTATGCCCGAAATTGCCGCAAAGGCGTCCTAAAAAACCGGGCCCAACGGATCGTCGGGGCCTGGGCGGGGATTCGGACTTATGAATGTGTTGAATGACATTTCCGCCATGGGCATCATCAAGTGCTGGGGCGGGCTGCCGTTCCTGTTTGTCTTGACCCTGGTGGTATTCTTCCACGAGCTCGGTCACTTCCTGATCGCCCGTTGGAATGGTGTCCGGGTATCGGTGTTCTCCATCGGGTTTGGTCCAGAGCTGGTCGGGTTCAACGACCGGCATGGAACGCGATGGAAGTTCTCGCTCGTTCCACTCGGCGGGTACGTCAAGTTCTTCGGCGACGACAATGCTGCGAGCGTTCCCGATCAGGCGGCGCTCGCCGCCATGACCGAGCAGGAACGCCGGGAGAGCTTCGTTCACCAGCGTGTCGGGCCGCGGTCGGCCATCGTGGTGGCCGGGCCGGTCGCGAATTTTCTGCTCGCGATCGTGATCTTCGCCGGCATCTTCATGTTTTTCGGGAAGCCGAGCGCGTCGCCGCGGGTCGACTCGGTGCAGCCCGGGAGCGCTGCCGAGGTCGCCGGGTTTCAGCCAGGCGACGTGGTTTTGACGATCAACGGCCGCCCGGTCGACAGTTTCGTCGACATGCAGCGGGTCGTCAGCATCAGTGCCGGCGAGCCGCTCACCTTCGAGGTGGACCGTGGCGGCGCGCGCGTCGCGCTCAAGGCCACGCCTGCGCTCAAGGAGGTCAAGGACAGCTTCGGCAACGTGAACCGAATTGGCGTCCTCGGCATCACCCGCTCGAACGCTCCGACTGACGTCAATGTCGAGCCGGTCGGACCGCTGACCGCGCTTATGCTGGGCGTGCAGGAGACGTGGTTCGTGGCCGAGCGTACGCTCGTCTATATCGGCCGCATATTCGTGGGTCGCGAAGCGGCGGATCAGCTCGGAGGTCCGATTCGCATAGCCGAGGTCTCCTGCCAGATGGCGACCGTGGGTATCGCAGCCCTCCTGCAACTCACGGCCATCCTGTCGGTATCGATCGGGCTGCTCAATCTCTTCCCGATCCCGCTGCTCGACGGCGGTCACCTTTTGTTCTATGGCATCGAGGCGGCTCGGGGAAAACCGCTGTCGGAACGGGCACAAGAGATGGGATTCCGCATCGGGTTCGCCGTGGTTGTCATGTTGATGGTTTTTACAACCTACAATGACATCATCCGACTGATACCGACCAGTTGGAAGGCTGTCTTCTCGTAGGCTGACGTTCGTGGGTGACCCACCACCTTTGGGGGGGTGTGAGGGCTGAAGTGGGGGAAGGACGTGGTTGCACATCGGGGAAAACCCTGTACAAGCAGTTTTGCTTGTATCGGCTCTGGGGATAGCGACGACCTTTCTCGTGGGCGCCCGACATGGGTGCTCAATGGGGACGACAAAGGGCGTGGTGCGAATGAAACTTTGTAAGTGGCTGGTTCGAGGGCTTGGCGTCGCCTGCCTCGTTCTGGGGGGAAGCTTTGCGGGTTCGGGTGTCGTGACGCTCACGGCACGCGTGGCCTATGCGCAAGCTCCCGGCGTCGTGTCCATTGCCGTGCAGGGCAACCAGCGGGTCGAAGCGGACACGATTCGCTCCTATTTCAAACCGGGACCTGGCGGCCGGCTCGACGCGTTCCAGATCGACGAGGGCGTAAAGGCGCTTTACGCCACCGGTCTGTTCCAGGACATCCGCCCGACGGTCCAGGGCGGGCGGCTGACCATCACCGTGGTCGAGAACCCCGTCATCAATCGCATCCAGTTCGAAGGCAACAAGAAGGTCAAGGACGAGCAGCTCAAGGCCGAGATCCAGTCGAAGGAGCGCGGCACGCTTTCCCGCCCAGTCGTGCAGGCCGACACTGCGCGTCTGGTCGAGGTCTATCGGCGCAGCGGCCGCTTCGACATCCGTATCGAGCCCAAGATCATCGAGCTCCCGAACAACCGCGTCGACCTCGTGTACGAGATCACCGAGGGCGCCAAGACCGGCGTGAAGACGATCGAGTTCGTCGGCAACCGCGCCTACTCGGGCTACCGGCTCAAGGAAGTGATCAAGACGTCCGAGACCGGCATTCTCGCGTTCCTGCAGACTGCCGACATCTACGATCCGGACCGCATCGAGGCGGATCGCGAGCTGTTGCGTCGGTTCTACCTGAAGCATGGTTACATCGACGTGCGCATCGTCTCCGCCGTCGGCGAATTCGATCCGGACCGGCGTGGATTCGTGATCACCTTCACGATCGAGGAAGGCGAGCAGTATCGGGTCGGCACCGTGGAGGTCCAGTCCACCGTGCGGCCGATCGACCCGTCGCTCCTGCGGTCGCGGGTGCGGGCCTATTCGGGCGACGTCTACAATGCGGAAGCGGTGGAAAAGACCGTCGAGGACATGACCATCGAAGCCGCGAAGCGGGGCTTCGCCTTCGCGACGGTGCGCCCGCGGGCGGTGCGTGATCCGCAAGCGAGGCTGGTCAACCTCTTCTTCACCATCGAGGAAGGTCAGCGCGCCTACATCGAACGGATCAATGTCCGCGGCAATACGCGCACGCGCGACTATGTCATCCGGCGTGAGTTCGACCTGTTGGAGGGCGATGCCTACAATCGGGCGCTCGTCAGCCGGGCCGAGCGGCGTCTGAAGAATCTGACCTACTTCAAGAGCGTGAGGATTTCGACCGAGCCCGGCTCGGCGCCCGATCGCGTCATCCTCAACGTCGATGTGGAAGAGCAGTCCACCGGCGAGTTCTCGGTTTCGGGCGGCTACTCGACTGCGGACGGCCTTCTCGGCGAGGTCAGCATCGCGGAACGCAACTTGCTCGGACGCGGTCTCTACGGCAAGGCGGCGGTGCAGTACGGGCAGTTTACGCGCGGCGGCTCGCTGTCGTTCGTCGATCCGTATTTCCTGGGCTATCGCGTCGCGCTCGGCCTCGACATCTTCGCCAAGGAGCAGAAGGCCACCAACTTCGTCTCGTACCAGACCCAGACGCTCGGCGCCGGGGCGCGGCTGGGCTTCTCGTTGCGCGAAGATCTCGGCCTACAGCTGCGGTATTCGATCTACCAGCAGAAAATCTCGCTGCCGGATAACCTGAAGAACTGCAACAACATCAACCCGGACTTCGTGAATACCTTCCCGACCGCGGGCGCGGTCGGCACGACGCCGGCCCTCACGCCGCCGGTCGGATTTACCGGCATCGCGAACTGCTTCGTGGACGGCGAGGCCTCGGCGGCGATCAAGAACGAGCTCGCGAACGGCCCCGTCATCACTTCGCTCGTGGGCTACACGCTCTCCCACAATACGCTCGACAACAACAAGAGCCCCACCAAGGGATTGCTGGGTGAGTTCCGGCAGGACTTCGCGGGCGTCGGCGGCGACGTCAAGTTCATCCGCACCGCCGGCGATCTCTACAGCTATCACGAGGTGTTGCCCGACGTCGTCGGCTTCGTGCATCTGCAAGCCGGCCAGATCTCTGGCTGGGGCGGTGGCCTGCGCATGCTCGACCACTTCCAGATGGGTCCGAACCTGGTCCGCGGATTTGCGCCGGCGGGCATCGGTCCACGCGATCTGACCGTGGGGACCACCCAAGACGCGCTCGGCGGCACTTATTATTGGGGCGCCAGCCTCGAGTTGCAGACGCCGCTGTATTTCCTGCCCAAGGACGCCGGCATCAAGGTTGCCGCCTTCGCCGATGCCGGCTCGCTCTGGAACTACGTCGGGCCGACCGTGTTCCCAGCGACCGGCGAAGTGCTCACCGGCGTCGATAGCGCCATGCATATCCGCTCGTCGGTCGGCGTGGGTTTGATCTGGGATTCACCGTTCGGACCACTTCGATTTGACTATTCTTTCCCGATAACGAAGGAATCCTACGACCGAGTGCAGCAGTTCCGCTTCGGTGGCGGGACGAAATTCTGACGCCGCCGCCCCTTCTGGGGCGGTGGTTGGACGGCATGACCGAGCCCATTTTCTTCAATCGGGGACGCGGGCTGACCGTGGCCGAAATTGCTGCGCTCACGGGCGCAGAGCCGCGTCCAGGCGCCGATCTCGCGCGCCGCATCACCGGTATTGCGGCGCTTGATCGTGCCACACCCAACGATCTGGCATTCCTCGACAAGCCGAAATATGCGTCGCAGCTGTCGATGAGCGGCGCCGGCGCCTGCCTGACGACCGAGCGCTACGCGAAGCACGCGCCGGATCGTATCGCGGTGCTTTGTCTGCGCGAGCCATACCGGGCGTTCGTCGAAGTAACGCGCAAGCTGTTTCCGGATGCGCAGCGGCCGTCCTCGCTGTTCGAGGCGGTAGGCGTCGCGGTCGGGGCCTTCGTGCATCCGGCCGCGCGGCTTGAAAGCGGCGTCACCGTCGATCCTGGCGCGGTGGTCGGGCCGGGCGCGGAGATCGGAACCGGCACGCTGATCAGCGCCGGCGCGGTGATCGGCCCGCGGGTGCGCATCGGGCGCCAATGCGCGATCGGCGCCAATGCATCGATCACCAATGCCCTGATCGGCGACCGCGTGGTGGTGCATCCTGGCTGTGCCATCGGCCAGGATGGGTTCGGCTATGTCATGGGGCCCAAGGGCCATCGCAAGGTGCTGCAGCTCGGGCGGGTGATCCTGCAGGACGACGTGGAAATCGGTGCCGGGACCACCATCGACCGCGGTGCCAACCGCGACACCGTGATCGGCGAAGGCACCAAGATCGACAATCTGGTGCAGATCGGACACAATGTATCGATCGGACGCCATTGCATCATCGTCTCGCAATGTGGCATTTCCGGCAGCGTCGTCATCGAGGATCACGTCATTCTGGCCGGGCAGGTCGGTCTTCCGGACAACGTGACGATCGGCGAAGGCGCCATCATCGGAGCGAGGAGCGGTGTGATGTCCGACGTGCCGGCCGGCGAGAAGTGGCTCGGCTATCCCGCCATGCGCGGCCGCGAATTTCTGCGCAACATGATGACCTTGCGCCAGTGGGTGAGCGAGGAAAGCGAGGCACGCGATGGCGGCGACGAGGCGTCCGACAAAGGGCAGGGCGGATGAACGAGGCGCCGAGCACGCTCGAGGCGGCCGACATCGCAGCGATCCTCAAGGCGCTGCCGCACCGCTATCCGTTCCTTATGGTGGACCGCATCATCGAGATGCGGGGCGATGAATCCGCCGTCGGCATCAAGAACGTCACGATCAACGAGCCGCAATTCCAGGGGCATTTCCCGGGCAATCCGGTGTTTCCCGGCGTGCTGTTGATCGAGGGCATGGCGCAGACCGCGGGCGCGGTCTGCGTGCTGTCGCAGATGCGTGGCGACAAGCCCAGGAAGGTCTACCTCCTCACCATCGACAAGGCCAAGTTTCGCAAGCCTGTCGTGCCGGGCGACACGATCGAATACCACGTGCGAAAAACCGCGCGAAAGCGGAACATGTGGTGGTTCCGCGGCGAGGCCAAGGTCGCAGGCGAGCTGGTCGCCGAGGTCGTGGTCGGCGCCATGGTCGCGTGATGGCGGCAATCGATCCAACCGCCCGCGTTGAGGCTGGCGCGGCGATCGGGCATGACGTGACGATCGGCCCCTATTGCGTCGTCGGCCCGCATGTCACGATCGGCGACGGCTGCCGGCTGGTGGCGCATGTTCATGTTGCCGGTCACACCACGATCGGCGCGCGCACCGTGATCTATCCGTTCGCATCGCTCGGCACGCCGCCGCAGTCGGTCAAGTATCGCGGCGGTCCGACCCGGCTGGTGGTCGGTGCCAGTTGCGATATTCGCGAAGGCGTCACCATGAATACCGGAACCGAGGATGACCGCGGCGTCACCGAGGTGGGCGATCGCTGCTTCCTGATGGTCGGCTCCCATGTCGGCCATGACTGCAAGGTCGGCAGCGACGTGACCTTCGCCAACAACGTGGTTCTGGGCGGTCACGTGTCGGTCGGCGA
>Ga0126382_10000013_pt1 | contig 55550 bp, 39 predicted proteins | sample PanSoiMetPlot_30_FD_92548 | JGI IMG/M metagenome (GOLD analysis project Ga0126382, IMG submission 92548) | Tropical forest soil microbial communities from Panama - MetaG Plot_30 | ecosystem: Environmental > Terrestrial > Soil > Tropical forest > Bulk soil | place: Panama | collected 2016-02-17
ATCTGCCCGAGTTCGCCCGGCGCACATTCCCTGCCGTCCGGCCGGATCACCGCCACGGTGTGGCCCGGCACCGGCTTGCCGATGGCGCCGGCGCGCGAGACCCGGATCGCCGCGCAGGAGGAGAGCACGAGGTTGCACTCGGTCTGGCCATAGAACTCGTTGATGGTGACGCCGAGCGCCGACTTGCCCCATTCGTAGGTCTCGGCGCCCAGCGCCTCGCCGCCGGAGCCGACCGAGCGCAACCGCAGCGGCTCCTTCGGCTGTGGCGCCGAGCGCAGCATGCGCAGCGCCGTCGGCGGGATGAAGGCGTTGCGCACCTCCATCCTCGCCATCAGCGCGAAGGCCTCCTCCGGATCGAACTTCTCGAATTTCTTGGCCACCACCGACACGCCGTAATGCAGGCCCGGCAGCAGCACATTGAGCAGACCGCCTGCCCAGGCCCAATCCGCCGGCGTCCAGAACCGGTCGCCCGGCTGGGGCAGGAATTCGTGCGGGAACTCGATGCCCGGGAGATGGCCGAGCAGCACGCGATGCGCATGCAGCGCGCCCTTGGGCGGCCCGGTCGTGCCGGACGTATAGACCATCAGCGCGGGATCCTCCGCCGCGGTCGAGACCGGCGTGAAGTCAGGCGCAGCGCGGGCGAGCTCGGCGTGAAAGTCCTCGGCGCCCACCGCCGGCCCGTCGATCGAGAGCACGCATTCGATGGAGGGCACGGCATCGCGCACCTCGCCTAGCTTGGCGAGCCCCTGCGCGTTGGTGATCAGCGCCCGCGCGCCGGAATCCTTCAGCCGGTAGGAGATCGCCTCGACCCCGAACAGCATCGCCAGCGGCAGCGCGATCGCGCCGAGCTTGTAGATGGCGATGTGGCCCACGGCCACGATCGGCCCCTGCGGCAGCAGAATGGCGACGCGGTCGCCGCGGGCGATGCCGCGCGCCGCCAGCGCATTGGCGAGCCGGTTCGAGGTCTCGCGCAGGGCGCCGTAGCTGACCTCTTCGACCCCGCCGTCGGCGCGCATATTGAAGATGGCGGTGCGGCCAGGCTCGGACTGCGCCCACCGGTCGCAGACACCGACGCCGATATTGTAGCGTGCCGGCACCTGCCAGCGGAATGACCGGTAGAGCGCGTGGTAGCCGCGCGCAATCGGGAGGACGTGGGCCGCGTACATCGGGTGGGCAGGCTAGTGGCACGAATGCGGGAGGTCCAGCGCGCGTTGTCAGATCGACACACGGCCCTTAAGGTGCCGCGTTCGACATCGAGGATTGATATGGAATTCGGCATCTTCTCCAACGGCTTTCGTCCGCATACGACCGCATCGCAGACTTACGAGGAAGACCTTTCCGAGATCGTGCTGGCCGACCAGCTGGGATTTCGTGACGTCTATATCAGCGAGCACCACGGCGAGCCCGTCTACATCGACAAGGTCGACACGCTCCCCGTGCCCGAACTTCTGATGTGCAAGGCGGCGGGGCTGACCAGGCAAATTCGCATGGGCGCGGCGGTGAAGCTCATTCATCTTGCCCATCCGGTCGATACCGCCATCCAGGCGGCGGTGACCGATCACGTGGTGGGCAACGGCCGCTTCATCTTCGGCTTCGGCTCGGGCTTTCCCAACCCGCTGTTCGCGAGCGAGCGCGGCCTCTCGCATGAGGACCGGCATGCGCGCCTCAACGAGTCCCTCGACCTGATCCTGAAGTGCTGGACCTCGCAGGAGCCGTTCGACTGGGAGGGGAAATACTGGCGCGGCAACAGCATCGTCGCCCTGCCCCGCCCGCTGGTGAAGCCGCACATGCCGATGGCGACCGCGACCGATACCGAGGCGATGATCGAGCTCGCCGGCCAGCGCGGCTACACGCTGCTCTCAGCACAGCTCGAGCCGGCCGCCTTCATCCGCCGGAAGGCCGACCGTTATGCACGCGCAGCCAAAGCCGCCGGCCGCGAGCGGCCGCTCGATCGGATCACCGTGGCGCGCTATGTCTATCTCGCCGATTCCCGTCGCGAGGCGATGGATGATCTGCGCCCTTTCATCACCCACGAGCTCGGCTTCCAGCTCAGGCGCGGCCTCATCAAGATCATCAAGTCCAACTACAACATGCCGTTTTCCGGCGACACGGTGACCTTCGACCAGCTCGCCGAGGCCGGCGTCTACTACCTGGGTGAGCCGGACACGGTCGCTCGCCAGCTGCGGGAGTTCTACGAGGCCGCCGGCGGATTTGGGACCTTGCTGATCGTGGCCGGCAAGGACTGGGCAACCCGCGAGAAGCGCGCGCGCTCGATCCGGCTGTTCATGGAGCACGTGGCGCCGAAGCTCCGGGATCTCACGCCGGTGCGAGAGCCAGACATCGCCGCCGCCTGACGGCTAGTGGTCCGATTCCGAAGTTCGTAAGCATTTGCAGCGTATTCAGATACGAACTTCGGAATCTAAGGACCACTAGCAACTCTATGATTCTAGTGCCCCTTTTGAACCCGAAGTTCGCAATCGAATTTGCCGCTGGTTGTGCGCGAACTTCGGGTTCGGGGCACTAGTCTCGCCGGACCTGACGGCGCGCCTGCGCGCCCCGATTGCATTTCGCCCGAAGCACGCTCCGCCGGCGCGCGCATAACCCGTATCCCTCTCATCCGCTGTGAATTTTGTTGAGCGCGGAAATCGCGCCCTGCGCCATGCTTTCACGCTTCATTTACCGAAGACAGTCATCCAATGGTAGTTGGCGGACGGGTGAGGCGTAGAATGCGCATTTCTCATTTCCTTCCCCGACTTCGTATCGGGGCCAAGCTCGGAATTTGCATCGGTATCGGCGTCGCCCTGGTGGCAGGGCTGATCATCCACGAGCACATCACCAGTAGTTCGATCGAGCGGCTGACCGCCACCGCCGACCGGCAGCAGGCCATCGTCATCGAAAGCATCAATACCGAGGTGATGCTGCAGCGCGTGCAGGTGGTCGGCCGTGACCTGCGCGTGGCCCGGGCGGCGGCCGAGATCGAGAAGCTGCTCGGCGACTTGCGGCAGATCGCCGCCGACGGCCGCACCCGGCTGTCCACCATGGAAGCGCGGTCGATGGATCAGAGCAACCGCGATCGCTTCCAGTCCCTGCAGAAGCTGTTTCCGGAATACGTCGCGGCGCTCGGCGAGGTCGGCAAGAAGCAGATCGAAATTCTTTCGCTGTTCGGCAAGCTCGACCAGGTCGAATCGAAATGGGCGCGCAGCGTAAACGTGGTCGTGAATTCGGTGGCCTTCACCAATCTGCGCAACTACAAGGACATCGAGGCCTTCATCAACGAGGCGGCGTCGTCGTTCAAGGATTCGCGGACCGCGGCCTGGCGCTACTTCCTGCTCTACGAGCCGTCGCAAATCCGTTGGATGGCCACGTCCACCGATCAGGCCATTCAGCAGCTCAATTACGGCCGCCGCGCCGCCGCCGACAAGGTGGTGGAGGCGAGCATCGACACGCTGATCGCCATCGTCCCGGAATACACCGCCGCGCTCAAGGCGATCACCGACGCCATCGACATGCAGAACAAGATCCAGAGCGAACGGGCGAGCCCGGCGGAGCTCGCGTCCGAGAAGCTGCTGAACCAGGCGATCGAGACCTCGAATGCGGCGAGCGACGCCGCCACCAACCAGGCCGCGGTCGCGGTGACGCGGGCCGGCCACATCCGCATCGCCGTCGGCCTGATCGTGACGCTGGTCCTCATGGGCTCGGCGGTGTTCGCCTCGCTCGAGATCGGGCGGCCGATCCGCCGCATCGGCGAGGTGCTCATGGAGCTCGCCAACGGCAACAAGACGGTGGCGATTCCCTATGCCTCGCGCAGCGACGAGGTCGGCGATACCGCCCGCGCCGCCAGGACCTTCAAGGACAACCTCGTGCGCATGGAGCGCCTCGAGACCGCGCAGAAGGCAGCGGAGGAGCGCACCGCGGCCGAGCGCAAGAGCACGATGCACATGCTCGCCAACGAGTTCGAGAATGCGGTCGGCGGCATTGTCGGCACCGTCTTCTCCGCCTCCGGCCAGCTCGAAGGCGCCGCCAACACGTTGACGAAGACCGCCGAGACCACCGAGCAGCTCTCCGGAATGGTAGCGAACGCCTCCAACGAAGCCTCCGCCAACGTTCGCTCCGTCGCCTCCGCCGCCGACGAGCTGGCCGCCTCGGTGTCCGAGGTCGGCCGGCAGGTGCAGGAAAGCAGCCAGATCGCCCGGGATGCGGTGGCCCAGGCCGCCAAGACCGACCAGCGCATCAACGAGCTGTTCCAGGTCTCCCAGCGCATCGGCGACGTGATCAAGGTCATCACCGCGATCGCCGCCCAGACCAACCTGCTCGCGCTCAATGCCACGATCGAGGCGGCGCGCGCCGGCGCCTCGGGCAAGGGCTTCGCCGTGGTCGCGCAGGAGGTCAAGGCGTTGGCCGCCCAGACCGCCAAGGCCACCGACGACATCGGCGCGCAGATCGCCGGCATGCAGGCGGCGACGCTCGATTCGGTGGCCGCGATCAAGGAGATCGGCGGCACCATCGACCGGGTCTCGGGCATCGCCGCGACCATGGCGGCCGCGGTCGAGGAGCAGGGCGCGGCGATCCGCGAGATCGCCCGCAATGTCCAGGAGGCCGCCAACGGCACCAGCCAGGTGGCCACCAACATCACCGACGTCAATCGCGGCGCAGCCGCGACCGGCTCGGCATCGGCGCAGGTGCTCGCTTCGGCACGCTCGCTGTCGAGCGACAGCAATCGCCTCAAGACCGAGGTGCAGCGGTTCGTCGAGCTGGTGCGGACGTCGTAACGCCGTCCCTAGGGCGCATGTCCTGATCGGAAAACCGGTACCTACTTTTCCGGGACATGCGCTCGATTACTTCTTTTCCAGCATGCCGGCCCAGCGTCGCAGATCGGCATCCGGCACCAGCGGAAAACCCTGGTAGTCCTGCCAGAGCTCGATCGAGCTTGCACCGAGCTCGACGCCCTTCCTGATCGTGCCGTCGAAATCCCGCGGCGTCGTGCGAAACGTCTGGAATTCGATCTCGGGGCCCAACCTCTGCATGGCCGCGTAGATCGGCAGGATCGGCTTCGGCGGCGTGGCGTCGAGATTGTGGTTATCGAACACGCATCGCTGGCCGATCGACCGGCGGCAGGCGACCATGATCTGCTCGGTGAACGCAGGGTCACCCGTGCCCTGCCGGTTCAAGCCATGGAATGGATTGAGCGAGAGCACGAGGCGCGATGCTTTCCACGCCGAGTAGTCGGCAACCGCGCGCGTCAGGCAGTCGCGGTAGGCAGCATCCGTATAGCCTGCGGCGCGCAGAGGGCCCGCCACCGTCGGTTCGGCCGGCAGAAAGAAAGGCTCTGCAGTGAACGACATGCAGGAGGTGATCGACACCTCCCGGATCAGCGGCCGCGCGTCGTATTTGGCGGCGAGTTGACCCTGGAAACGCGACCATGCCTGTCGATAGCCGTCGCTCCAGAAGCGGCCGAGACTGCGCGGCTTGCCATTGTGCTCGGTCGCGATGGGATCGCCGCCGAGCCGCATGGCCCAGTCCGGCGCCTCGAACCCGCCCCACACCCGCAACTTGACCGCGAGCGGCTTGCCGGGATTCCTGGCGTTGTAGGCGCGGACCTCCGCCAGCGCCTGGTCGATGGCATTGTTGTCGCCAATCTCGGCGCCGGGAGTGGGCTGCAGTTGCTTCCAGCTCGCGATGACCACGAGCCCGCCGAAGATGCCCGCCTTGGCGTCGAGCGGCTTGAGCGTGTTGACGGGATCGCCGCCCTGACCGACGAAGCGGTAGGCACCCATGGAGACGAGGCCGCGGATCGGCGGCTTGATCTCGGGGGCGGCCGCGAGCGAACCATTCACCGGCAGCAAGATTGCGCATGTCAGCATCAATGCCAGGCGACGGGTGAGCATGCATTCCTCCAGAGGGAGACCACGTTCGCGGCGATCATGGACGCATTGCCATGAAAGAAGGATTGAGCTGAAGGTGGTCTCATAGCTGGTGTCGCGGTCCGGCCCTACCTCCCTCCCCTATGCGCATTGCGCGCGGCGTCCCCTGCTCCGCGGCCCTTGCCTCGTCCGCCCCAACCGGTAAACAAGTGTTTGCAACCGGGCTGCAGGCCAACCGGGTCCGGGCCACGAGAAACGATACATCGATGAACGAGGAGACCAGCGCGCCGGCGTCCCCAAAGGACGATAGAGGGGGCGACATCGACTACCGCCTGCTGGTCCCGTTCCTCGCCCATGTCACGCTGACCCAGACGCTGATCCTGATCATCCGGATCACCACGTCCTATCGGGCACTCGAGCTCGGCCTGCCCGTGCTTTGGCTCGGCGTGATCGCCACCGGCTTCGCCATCATCCCCGCCTTCACGGCGCTGCAGGTCGGGCGGTGGATCGACCGCGGCAACGACGCGCGCGCAGTCTGGCTCGGCTCGGCGCTGGTGTTCATCGCCTGCATCGGCTTCTGGGCATGGCCGCGATCGGCGATCCACCTGGTCGGCTTCTCCGTGCTGCTCGGCTTCGGCCACATGTTCTGCATGGCCGGCCATCAGATGCTCGCGGTCCGCTCCGGGAGGGCGCGCAGTCGGGAAAGCGTGCTGGGCTACTACATGGTGGCGGCGTCGATCGGACAGGGCTTCGGCCCGTTCGTGGTTGGCTGGCTCGGCGGCTCCGCCGCGGTCCCGCCCACCGGGCACCTGTTCGCCGTCGGCCTCCTGGTCGCCGGCATCAGCACCGCGGTCGCGCTCTTGGTGCGGCCCAATCGCATCAAGGCGCCGCACCGCGAGTCCGAGGACTTCGTTCCGGTCGGCCAGCTTCTGAAGCTGCGGGGTTTCGCCGCCGTCATGCTGTCGAGCGTGGTGACGGTCACCTCGCTCGACCTGCTGGTGATCTATCTGCCGGCGCTCGGCGCCGAGCGTCAGATCGACGCCAACAATATCGGGCTCCTGCTGACCGCGCGCTCGGTCGCGGCGCTGGTCTCTCGCATGTTCTATGCCCGGCTGATCTTCGCCATCGGGCGCGCCCCGCTGACGCTGGTGAGCATGCTCGGCAGCGCCGCCGGCTTCCTGGTGCTGGCGCTGCCGCTCTCGCTGCCGGCGATGTATGCTGTTCTCATCATGCTCGGCTTCGCCATGGGCATTGCCTCGACGCTGACGATCTCGGGCGTCGTGCATCTCGCCCCGACCAAGGCCACCGGTACGGCGCTCACTCTGCGCATGACCGGCAACCGCGTCGGCCAGATCGTGTTTCCGGCGCTCGCCGGCGTCGTCGCGGCGGCGACCGGCGTGGGCGGCATCCTGCTGGCGCTCGGCCTCGGCCTCGCCGCCTCCGGGATCGCGGTCGCGGTAAGCCAGCCGCCGCCACCTGCTTCTTGAGTGACGAGGTAAACGCATGCCCGATCCGATCCAGATCCGCATGGGCGGCTACGGTCCCGCCAGCACCGGCTTCAGCCGCGCGCTCAAGCGCATCGGCGACCAGCTCACGGCCGAGTTCGGCGATCGCGTCGACATCAAGTACGTCTGGAACATCATGGATCTCGGCTACCGCGCCGAGGACATTCTCTGGCTGGCCGAGCACGGATTGCTGACACTCGGCTATCAGTCGTCGAGCTACCTGACCGACCGCGTGCCGGAGCTCGGCCTCGTCGACCTGCCGTTCCTGTTCGCGGACACCAAGGCTGCGCGCGCGGCCATGGACGGCGCGCTCGGGGACGTGCTCGCGCGCGCGATCGAGGAGCGCGTCGGCTACCGCATCCTGGGCTGGTTCGAGAACGGCTTCCGGCACATTTCCAACCGCGTCCGGCAGGTGCATTCGCCCGCCGAGCTGAAGGGACTGCGCATCCGCGTGCTGCCGAGCAAGGTGCAGGCGCGCACCTTCGAATTGCTGGGCGCGGTGCCGATGCGCATGGACCTGACGCAAGCGATCGAGATGATCAAGGCCGGCACCATCGACGCGCAGGAGAATCCGCTCTCGAACACGGTCACCTATGGCGTGCACAAGTTTCACCGCTTCCACACGCTGTCGAACCACTTCTACATCTCGCGGCCGATCTTCCTACACCGCGCGGCGTTCGATGGCTGGCCCGAGGATCTCCAGGCCGCCATGCGCGCCGCCGTGACGGATGCCGTCGCCTTCCAGCGCGAGCTGCATGTGCAAGAGGAGGAAGATGCGCACAAGGCGATCGCGGCCGAGGGCTGCGAATTGGTCGAGGTGAGCGCGGCAGAGCACGCCGCCTTTGCCGCCGCCGTCAAGCCCCTGCTCGACGAGGCGCGCACCACCTACGGCGGCGAGCTCCTCGAGCTGACGAAACCGCGCGCGTCCTAGCCGCGTTGCTCCTCGGGAGCGGCGAGGATCAGCGCCCAGAACACCTTGTATTTCGACTTCGGCGAATAGACCGTGGCGATGCCCATGCGGGTCGCGCCGTTGAGCAGCATGTTGGCGCGGTGCGGCGGCGAATCGCGCCAGCCGGAGAAAGCTTCCGCCAGCGTGTGGTAACCGGCGCTGACATTCTCCGCCGCCACCTTGGCGCGGTAGCCCTGCGCCCTGAGCCGGTCGTCGAAGGCGCGGCCGACATTGTGATCGAGCTTGTCGCGGCTCGCCATGGCCTGCGCCTGCGCCTCCGCGAGCCTCATCAATTCAGGATCGACCGTGACCGAGGAGAGGCCATTGTTGCTGCGGTAGCCGGAGATCATCGAGGCCGCGGTCGCTGCGTCGATCTTGGCGTCCGCGGAGGCAAGGCTGCGATAGAAACTCGGCTCGCTCGGCAGCTCGCGCTCGGCGGTGCAGGCGGCAAGGCCTGCGAACGCCGCCGCGGCGAGCAGGCCCAATGAAAGGCGGAAAATCATGCGTCCCCGGTTCCCCTACCTCTTGACCCTATGCGGTAACAGCGTGGCGGAAGCATGGAAGCTGCTTTTGACGTCGATCTGAGCGAGGCGCGGCTCAAACTCGCCGATCTTCGCCTGCAGCTCCTCGCGCAGGGGAGCGAGGCCCTGCCCGAGGTCGAACAGCGCCTGCACCGACAGGCCCTCGCGTTTGAACGCCGCCTCGGCGCGGTCCAAAGCGAGGGGAATCGCATCGAGCCGCACCGAATCGGGCGCCGCCGGCGCGGGTTTGGGCGAATCAGGCCTGGTCGAATCGGGCTGCGCGGGCGGTAGAGCCGGCTGCTGCGCGAGGGCCGGCCAAGCCGGCATCAGCAGCGCCGCCACTGTGAGCACGCGCAACAGAACAATCCGGGCCGATGGGCGTGACATTCCGGCTCCCCCCGCACATCGGGTCTCGCGCCAACCAACACTAGTGTCCCGGTTCCGACGTTCGTATCCTCTTGCAGCCCGCACCTTACGAACGTCGGAACCAAAGGGACACTAGCAACTCCATGATCTCAGTGTGGCTTTGGATTTGACGTTCCTACGAACGACTCGCAGCTATTCTGGTGGGAACGTCAAATCCGCCACACTGCCTGTCAAGTGCACCACAACGATCTGAAAAACGGCGGAAATTTCGCCCGGCAGGAAAAACTTAAGACTTCGGCAAGCATTGATTAACCGCATGACAACGCCTTTCGGCGCATACGTATTGTCCACCATCAAGCCACGTCCGGGGCATGTTCGACGCTCTGACCGACCTCTCGACCACGTCTGATTGGCGCCTGATCGCGCTGGCGCTCGCTTGCCTTGTTGCGGCCGCGTTCGCGACCGCGCTCTATCTCGACGGCCGCAGGCGCAACGCCCGGCTCGTTGCCGCGCTGAACAACATGTCGGAAGGCCTCTGCATGTTCGACGCGTCGGCGCGACTGATCCTGTGCAACGAGCGCTACATCGAGATGTACGGGCTGCCGAGCGACCTGGTGAAGCCCGGCGTGTCGCTGCGCGAGTTGCTCGAGCATCGCATCCGCACCGGCGCGTTCGCGGGGGACCCCGACGAATATGTCGCCGACATGCTGCGGCAGATGAGGGACGGGCACATGGTGCAGGACGTCCGGGAGCGGCCCGGCGGCATTTTCATCTCCGTGTCCAGCCGGCCGATGCCGGACGGCGGATGGGTCGCCACTCATCAGGACATTACCGAGCGCCGCCGCCAGGATCAGGAGCGCGACAGCCTGGCCGTCCAGGAGCGCCGCCGGGCGACGGTCGATGCAGCGATCGCGGCATTCCGCCAGCGCGTCGAAGCGATGCTCAAGACCGTGAGCGACAGCGCGGTCGCCATGCGCGCGACCGCCACCACCTTGTTCGCATCGTCGCACAAGGCCTCGCAACGCGCGGAGGGTGCGGTGCAGATGTCGAACGAAGCCTCGGCCAATGTCGAGATCGCGGCGTCGGCGGCGAACGAGCTGTCGGCCTCGATCGACGAGATCAGCCGCCAGCTCGGCCAGACCAGCAGCCTGGTCGGCATCGCCTCGAACGAGGCCGGCGCCACCAACGACCAGATCGGCTCGCTGGCGAACGCGGCGCAGAAGATCGGCGACGTGATCAAGCTGATCCAGGCGGTGGCCGGACAGACCAATCTGCTGGCGCTCAACGCCACCATCGAGGCGGCGCGTGCCGGCGAGGCCGGCCGCGGATTCGCCGTCGTGGCGTCGGAGGTGAAATCGCTCGCGGTGCAGACCGGGAAGGCGACCGAGGACATCGCGGCGCAGATCGCGGCGGTGCAGACCTCGACCGGCGCCGCGGTCGAGGCGATCCGGCGCATCGTCGAGCGCATGCAGGAGATCAATCGCCACACCGCGGCGGTCGCGACCTCAGTGCGCCAGCAGAACGCCGCCACCGGCGAGATCACGCAGAACGTGACCAGCGCCGCGAACGGCACCAAGGACATCGTGGTCGCGCTCGGTGAAGTGGCGAACGCCGCCACCGAAACGCGCGGTTCGGCGGAGACCGTGCTCGCCGCCTCGGAAGCCGTCGAGAAGGCCGCCGGCGATCTGCGCGGCGAGGTCGAAGGCTTTTTACAGAAGGTGGCTGTTTAACTGCCCGGCGATTGCACGGACGCTGTCAGCCTCGTCAAGCGCGATCCGCTTTCTTCATCTTCACAAGAGCACCGAGCGAATATCGCACGCTAAGGCGCGCCGCGATTGCTATCCTTTTACCTTTGCCTCCTAGAATGCGCGCCCGTCCAGAAAGATCGGCGGTCGGTCAAAGGAGAAAATACAATGTGGCGCTGCGGATTGTCGGCCTTGGCCATCGCGCTGGTCGCTGTTTCGGGAAGCGCGACCGCGCAGACGTTCACCACCGGCCTCGCCCCCGCCGCCCAGACTCCCACCGCCCCGCCCTGGCCGTCGAAGCCGATCCGAGTGATCGTGCCGTTCAGCCCCGGGAGCGGCACCGACATCGTCGCACGCATCGTCACCGAGCAGCTCTCCACCCAGTTCGGCCAGATCATCATCATCGAGAACCGTATCGGCGCCGGGGGCACGATCGGCGTCGGAGCGGTCGCCAAGGCCGAGGCTGACGGTTATACCCTGCTCATTCACTCGACCACGCACGTCGTCGCCGCGTCGACCTACTCGAACCCAGGCTACGACACGGTCCGCGACTTTGCCGGAATCACGCCGCTCGTCAGCCTGCCCAACGTGCTGGTGGTGGCGGCGAACAAATACAAGACAGTGAAGCAGCTGGTCGATGCCGCCAAGGCGGCGCGCGGCTCGATGAACTACGCCTCTGTCGGTGCCGGCAGCGCCGCGCACCTCAACGGCGAACGCTTTCGCCAGGCGGCCGGCATCGAGCTGCAGCACATTCCCTACAAGGGCGGTCCGGAGGGGCTGACGGCGATCATCAAAGGCGACGTCGATTTCTTCTTCATTCCGCTGCCGGCCGCGCGCGGCCTGATCGCTGCCGGCAACGTAGCGGCGATCGCCGTGAGTGGATCGAAGCGCGCATCCGCGCTGCCGGACGTCCCGACCACCGTCGAAGCGGGCTTTCCCAATTCCGATTATAATTTCTGGGTCGGCATGTTCGCGCCCGTGGGCACGCCGAAGGCGATCGTGGAACGGCTCCACGCAGAGACCACGAAGGCCCTGAAGGAACCGGCCGTCGTGGAGAAGCTCGCCAAGATCGGCGGCGATCCCCAGCCGATGCAGCCCGCCGACTTCGACTCCTTCGTCAGGAAGGAGATCGAAGTGAATGCGGCGCTGGTGAAGGCCGCCAGGCTGCAAGTCAACTGATCACCTGAACTGACTCCGCGCTTCGGCAATAGCCTCACTCACTCGAACAGCCCGACCGCCGCGTAGACGACCGCGGCGATGAAAGCCGACGCCGGAATCGTGATGATCCAGGCGACGACGATGTTGTTCGCCACGTTCCAGCGCACCGCCGACACCCGGCGCGCGGCGCCGACGCCGACGATGCAGCCGGTGATGGTGTGGGTGGTGGATACCGGAATGCCGAGCTCGGTGGCGCCAAACAGCGTGATGGCGCCGCCGGTCTCCGCGCAGAAGCCCTGGAACGGGGTGAGCCGCGTGATGCGCGAGCCCATGGTGCGCACGATGCGCCAGCCGCCGATCAGCGTGCCGAGCCCCATCGCGGCATAGCATAAGATCATCACCCAGAATGGCACGTGAAACTCGCCGCCGAGGTAGCCCTGGGAATAGAGCAGCACCGTGATGATGCCCATGGTCTTCTGGGCGTCGTTGCCGCCGTGCCCGAGCGAATAGAGCGAAGCGGAGACGAATTGCAGCGAGCGGAACAGCCGGTCCACGGCATAGGGCGTGTAGCGCACGAACAGCCATGAGGCGATCAGGAACAGCAGCATCGCCAACACGAAGCCCGTGAACGGCGAGAGCACGATGGCCGCGGTGGTCTTGGCGAGGCCGCCCCAGACGATGGCCTTGACGCCGACCTTGGCGACGCCGGCGCCGACCAGCCCGCCGATCAGCGCGTGCGAGCTGCTCGACGGGATGCCCATCGCCCAGGTGATGATGTTCCAGGCGATGGCGCCCATGAGCGCGCCGAACACGACGCGCGGATCGACGATGTCGGCGGAGACGATGCCGGTGCCGACCGTCTGCGCCACATGCGCGCCGAAGACCAGGAAGGCGATGAAATTGAAGAAGGCGGCCCAGAGCACTGCCGTCTGCGGCCGCAGCACCCGCGTCGACACGATGGTGGCGATCGAGTTCGCGGCGTCGTGCAGCCCGTTGAGGAAATCGAACGCCAGCGCAACGACGATGAGCGCGATCAGGAGCGGCAGGGCGAGCGCGACGGCGTCCATCTCCGCGTCACACGTTCTCGATCACGATGCCGTTGATCTCGTTGCCGGCGTCGTCGAAACGGTCGACCACCTTCTCGAGATGATCGTAGATCTCGACGCCGACGAAGAAGGCCATCGAGTTCGATGGCTGGTTGGCGCGGTAGAGCTCCTGCAGCCCGGCATCGTGCAGCTCGTCGGTGTGGCCTTCGATCTTGGAGATCTGCTCGCAGATCTCGTTGAGGCGGCCGGCATTGGAGTTCATGGAGGAGAGCAGCGGCATCGCTTCGCGCATCAGCTCGGCGGACTGCACGATCGCGTCGGCCATCTCCTTCTGCTGCGAGGTGAACGTATGCTGGTCGAACAGGGTGATGGTCTTGGCGGTCTTGAGCATCTGGTCGATGGTGTTGTCCATCGACGTGATGAGGTCCTTGATGCCGCCGCGGTCGAAAGGCGTGATGAAGGTGCGGCGGACCGCGATCAGCACCTCGCGGGTGACGTTGTCGGCGTCGTGCTCACGGTCCAGCACCGTCTTGTAGTAGCGGAGCACGGCATCGCCGCCCTCGAGCATTTCGCGCAACGCGGTGGCGCCAGCCGCAACGGCGTCGGAATGGCGGGCAAACAGGTCGAAAAAGCGCTCCTCGCGAGGCAGCAGGGCTTGAAACCAGCGCAGCATGGCGGGCCCTCGGTCCGGTGGATGGCTCGACTGTCAACGCGTTCTAGCAGGGGATGGTTCGGCTGGCGCGGTGCGCAGGGAGGGTTTACACAGGAATCATGTTTATGCCGCCGCTATCCGGGCGGCGGCATGAACCGGCGCCGCGCGACGCCTACTGGAAAATCTCGTTGAAACGCCGCTTGATGCGGGCGGTTTCCTTCTCGATGTAATCGTCGTCGACCGCGACGATCTTCAGGCTCTTGAGATCGGGCGAACCCTGTGGCGCGGCGATGTCGACGCGGGCGGAATAGCCGCCGTCGGCGGGAAAGATCTTCTGCGCGGTGTCGCCGATCATGAATTCGGCGAACAGCTTGGCGGCGTTCGGATTGGGCGAGCCCTTCACCACCGAGGTGGGCGAGGGAATGACGAACACGCCGTCCGGCGGATAGAGCGTCTTGATCGGGTGGCCTTCCTTCTTGAGGTCGGCGGCGTAGGAATCGAGCGCGCCGACTGCGATCAGCCGCTCGCCGCGCTTGAGCATGTCGGAGACCTGCTGATTGCCCTGCACGATCATGACGTCGTTGCCGCGCAGCTTCTCGTAGAAGCCCCAGCCGCGCGCCTTCGCCATGGTGCCCACCACCGACACCTGCAACGACGTGAAGGACGGATCGGTCATCACCAGCTTGCCCTTGTATTTGGGGCCGAGCAGACCGTCCCAGGTCTTCGGCTCGTCGGCTTCGGCGACTTTGTCGCTGCGCAGGTAATGCGTCATCATGTTGAGCCGCTGGCCCACGAACAGCCCGTTGGGATCCTTGGCGGCGTCGGGCACCTTGTCGAAATTCTTCGGCTTGAAGGCGAGGAACAGGCCCTTCTTGCCGAGCGCGTTGGCGGCTGCAGGCTCGGAATGGGTGACGACGTCGACCGCGACCCGGCCGGCGTCCATCTCCTGCTGGAAGCGGCGCAGGATCGCCGAGCCGCCGGAGCGGAACATCTCGACCTTGATGCCGGTCTCCTTCTGGAAGGCGTCGGCGATCTTCTGGCCCTGCTCGATCGGCGTCGAGGTGTACCAGATCACCTTGCCTTCGGCCTTGGCCTTGGCGGCATCGACGGCGTCTTGTGCGTGGGCCGTCGCGAGGAGGCCGCCGAGGGCGAGCGATGCCGCCGCCAGCGCTGTTGTCCGCTTGAGCATGTCGTCTCCTTTTCGGCCGGGTCTAGTGCCCGCCCTTGTAGATCGGTGTTGGCTGCGCGAAGAAGCTCGCCAGCACGTGGTAGCAGATCTCGTAATTCTTCTGGTGGAACGAGGCGTGCGCGATGCCGGGCATCACGACGAATTGCTTGTCGGGATTCGGCAGCTTCTCGAAGAATTTCGCCAGATCGCTGAAGCTCGCGATCCCGTCGTATTCGCCGCGCATGATCAGCGTCGGCACCGTGATCTTCTCGGGATCGCAGACCGGCAGGTTGGCGCACATGTCGACATAGGTGCCGTTCGGGATCGAATCGTCGAGCTTGAGGATGGCGTCCGCGAAGGCCTCGATCACCACGTCGTCCGCCGTGCCCGGATGATCGCGCTCGAAGATCGAGCGCACGAATTTGCGGTCGATCGGACGGCGGTTCTTCGCGCGGAACTCCGGCAGCCTCTTGGCGCGCTCGGCGAGCGTCGGCGAGCCCTCGCCGGTCCAGACCATGGCGTCGCAGGCAAGCCGCGCCACCATTTCAGGGTGACGTTGCGCAAAAAGCGCGGCGCGTAGCGCGCCCGAGGAGATGCCGTAGACCAGGAGCGGCTTCTTGCCCCGCAGCTTCTCGATATAGCTCGCGGCGGCGAAGCAATCGTCGGCGCCGTAGGAGATCGGTGAATTGTGATCGCGATCCTTGGTCGAGCGCCCGTAGCCTTCCATATCGACGCACCAGGTATCGTAGCCCTGCGCCGCGAAGTAATCCATCGGCGACGGTCGCCCCGGCACCTGCAGGTCGAAGGTCGGCTGCGAGGCCATGGACGAGCCATGCACGAACAGGATGCGGCCGGCCGGCCCGGACGGATCGCCGGCGTGCTTGTTCCAGAGAAACAGCCGGACGTCGCTGCCCTTGTTGGTCCAGTGCTCCTCGCCGCGGATGACGGCGGCGGGCGATACGGGCTTGTTCATGCTGGCACTCCCGAACTCTCGTTGTTATGAAGCAGTTGCATCGCCGGAGGTATGGCGAAAGACGCTACATTGCGTCGCATCGATCTCGACCGCAACCTCGTCGCCGACCTTGAAATGCTGCAACGGATGGGTCTGCACGCGCAGCGCCTGGCCGGAGGCCAGCGTCACGTAGTACTCGCTGATATTGCCGAGGAAGACGTGGTTGGTGATCTTAGCGCGCGCCCCCGTGCCGGCCATCGCGTCGAGCCTGATGTTCTCAGGACGGATGGCGACATCGACCTTGTCGCCCGGCGCAAGCCCGTCGAGCGCGCGGACATCGAGGGCGAGATCGCCGGCAAGCTCGACCTTGCCACCGCCGTTCGCCACCTCGCGCACCTTGCCCGGAACCAGATTCACCAGCCCCATGAAGTCGGCGACCATGCGATTGGCCGGGTGCGCATAGACCTCGAACGGCGTGCCGTATTGCTGCAGTCGGCCGCCGCTCATGACCGCGACGTGGTCGGAGAGCGCAAGCGCCTCCGCCTGGTCGTGCGTGACATAAACGAAGGTGATGCCGGTGCGGCGCTGCAGATCCTTGAGCTCGGTGCGCATGCGCTCGCGCAGCTTGGCGTCGAGGTTCGACAACGGCTCGTCGAGCAGCAGGATCGAGGGCTCGACCACCAGGGAGCGCGCGAGCGCGACGCGCTGCTGCTGCCCGCCGGATAGCTCGTTCGGATAGCGACCCTCGAGGCCGGCGAGATTGACCAGCGCGAGCGTTTCCTCGACCTGCTTCTTCGCCGCTGCCGCCGGCACGCGCCGCAGCTTGAGGCCGAACACGACGTTCTCGAACACGGTCTTATGCGGCCAGACCGCGTAGTTCTGGAACACCATGCCCATGCCGCGCGCCTCCGGCGACACGACCGCGGCGGGCGACGACAGAGCGCGGCCGTCCACTTCGATGGTGCCGCTGTCGGGAACGATATAGCCGGCGATCAGCCGCAGGGTCGTGGTCTTGCCGCAGCCGGACGGGCCGAGCAGCGTCACGAAGGAATTGTCCTTGATGTCGAGGTCGAGATCGGCGACCGCCGCGAAGCTCGTGTCGCGCGCGCCGAAACTCTTCGACAATCCACGGATCGTGATGCCGGCCATGACGCTAATGACTCACTCTCAAGGACTTGCCACTCAAGCACTCACTGGGGCCGGCTCGCCGCGCGACGCGATGCGCCCGCCGCCCAGCCGGTTGGCGAGCCAGATGGCGGCGCCGATGATCGCCATGTTGACCATGGCGAGCGCCGCGACCGGCTCGATATAGCCGGTCTCATAGAGGTTGTAGACCGCGACCGCCAGGGTGATGGAGCTCGACGAGAACAGGAGGATCGAGGCGCTGAGCTCCTGGATGACTGGCACGAACACCAGGAGCCAGCCCGCGAACAGGCCCGGACGGATCAGCGGCAGCGTGATCTCGCGCATGGTGGTGGCCCACGACGCGCCCAGGATCTGCGCGCTCTCCTCGAGCGACGGGTCGATCTGCCGCAGCGAGGAATTCGCCGCGCGCACGCCGAGCGGAATGTAGCGGCCGACATAGGCGAGCAGCAGGATGGCCAGCGTGCCGTAGAGCGCAATCGGCATCGCCAGCCAGAACTGGATGAGCGCGACCGCAACCACGATGCCGGGGAGCCCGAGCGGAATCAGCGCCGCGTAATCGAGCAGCTTGCGGCCGGGAATTCGCGTGCGCAGGTCGATCCAGCCGATGACGGCACCGAGAATGACGGCGATCGAGGCGGCCGCGAAGGCCAGCATCAGGCTGTTGAGGATGGCGCGCTGGGTGACGTTGTAGTCGAACAGGATGAACTTGTAGTTGGCGAGCGTCAGCCCCTTCCAGAATTCGAGCCCCCACGATTTCGAGAAGGACACCGCGATGAGCGTGGCATAGGGCGCGCCGATCGACACGATGAAGATGACGATGACGAGGCCCAGCATCACCCAGCGGAAGGGACCGAGCTGCATCAGCTGCGGCCGCGAGCCTTTGCCGGCGAGCGTCACATAGGAGCGCCGCGCCAGGAAGGCGCGCTGGAGATAGAGCGCGACCACGGTGATGAGCACGAGCACGAGCGACAGCGCGGAGGCGAGCCCGTATTCCGGCGGATAATCGAACAGCGCATAGATGCGGGTCGGCAGCGTGAAGATGCGCGCCGGCAGGCCGATGATGGCCTGCGAGCCGAACAGCGCCAGCGCATTGACGAACGCGAGCAGCGTGCCCGAGAGGATCGCCGGCGCCACCAGCGGCGCCGTGATCGAGAGCGCGGTGCGCAGCTTGCTGGCGCCGAGAATCTGCGCCGCTTCCTCGTAGGAGGCATCGACCGAGAGCAGCGCGCTCGAGGCCAGCAGATAGACGAACGGGAAGGTGTGCATGACCGTCACCAGCACCAGTCCCGGCATGGAGAAGACATTGAAGGTAAGCCAGGGCAGGCCGGCGACATCGCGCATCAGCACGTTGATGAGCCCGGCATTCGGGCTGAACAGGTAGGTGAGCGCGATGGCGGTGAGGAACGGCGGCGAGAGGTAGGACAGCGTGGCGGTGAGCTGGATCAGCGGCTTGGCCGGCACGTCGGTGCGACTCACCGCCCAGGCCAGCACCAGCCCGATGACCAGGCTGAACAGGGCGGTCCAGGCGCCGAGGATGAGCGAGTTCTTCAGCGCGTTGATGTAGAGGCGGCCGGAGAGCACCTCGCTGAAATGGTCGAAGCTCAGCCCCTGCTCGCCCTTGACGCTGCCGAACAGGAGCCAGAGCAGCGGCAGCACCACGAGCACGATCAGCGCCACGATGGCGCCGCCCATGACCACGTGCTCGAGCTTGAGCCGCGCGAGCAGCGACGGCCGCGCGAGCGCGGGACGCAGCGTTGTACTCACGGCTTCGGTGGTCATTGCACTCGTTTCCGCCCTAGTGTCCCGATTCCGAAGTCCCTTTGAGCCCAAAATTCGCAATCGCTTTTGCCGCGAAGTGTGTGCGAATTTCGGGTTCGGGACACCGGAGGCCGCGACTTATACACGGGGCTAACACCGGGCACGAGGGGTGCATTCGACGCCGGAACGGCGTCGAAGCGGACGGGGTCAATGCCCGTTCACCACCTTGCCGATGATCTCCTTGAAGGCGCCGGTGAAGGGGTTGAACGTGAACCGCACCAGGTGGCGCCCGCGCGGGCAGACCACGGCACGAAAGATCACGTCGGCCTTGAGGATCTCGGTATCGACGCCGTCCACGGTCGCCCGCCACCAGGGGTGCCAAACGTCGTTGAGCAGCAGGATGCCTCCGCCCGGCGCCTCGACCTCGACGACCACCTCCGTGTTGGCATAGCTCTTGATGCGCGCGCTGCCACCCATGCCGGCAGCCGCGCTGCGGGAGAAGCCGATGGGCGGCTTTTTCAGGAGCACGGTCTCGCGCGGATCCCCGCCAGGCCAGCCGCTGCGCATGGCCTCATCGAAATCAGCCAGCCGCCAATCCGTCAGCAGCATCACCCGCGGCAGCGCCCGCGGATTCTCGTAGATATAGGCATCCTGCGTGCGCGCGATGAAGTTGAGGTCGCCGGGCTGAAGGGCAGCATCGATCTGCTCGACCGGCACGCCGGTTGCGATGAAGCGCACGCCGAGCAGGTCGGCAAAGGCGGAGCGATAGGACGGATAGAGCGGCGAAAACCCGCGCTGGCTCGCAAGCGCGACGGTGTCGCCGACATGGGTCGCTTCCTTGAACCAGCGCAGCCGCAACGGATTGTGACCGAACACATGGTCGAAGTCCTGGGCGAGGGCAAGATTCGGCCAGTGATAAGCGATGCCGATCGCCTCGATGCGGTCACGCCGGTCGGGCGCCGCCGCCGCGGCGAGCCGCGCCTTGAGCAGCCGCACGGTCGCGTCGGTGGTGTTGGGACGCAGCGCATTGAAGTTGCCGCGCGGCAGCGCGGTGGAGACGTGCGGGGCGTTGTTCCAGGCGAGGTCCACGGCCATGAGCGCCGCGATCAACCCGACAGCCACCACCGGCCGGCGGGCATCGAGCCGGCGCGCCAGCAGCAGAACCGCGATCGCCGCGGTGGTGAAGGCGATAGCGGTGACGATCGGCACCAGCACGGGGCCGACGCCGACCACCGAATGGGCGAGCGCGAGCGCGCCGACGATCAGTGCTAGCGGGCAGGCGATTTCGAGCGCGCGCTGCAGCCGCGTCGCCGGCGGCACCGTGCCGGTGAGCCAGCGATGCACAAGATAGCCCGCAACTATCGTGGCTAACGCAACAAAGACGAAGTTGGCATCGGCCGGCCGGCGGTAGAGCGCCACGGCCGGGAGCACGTCGTACATCAGGTGGAAGGCGGGCGTGTAGGCGCCGAGCGCGTAGAGCAGGATCAGCAGCGTGGCGATCGTGAAAAATCTGATCTCGCGCGCCCAGGCCAGGCCGCGAATGATCCCGAACGACACCATGACCGCAAAGGTCAGCGCGCCGGCGTAGAGCAGGCCCATGTTCTGCGAGAGGTAGAGCCCCGGCCAGCCCCAGGCGGCGTCCCAGATCAGGCTTTGTGGCGCCCAATATTCGATCTTCGGGTCCATCGCGCCGAACAGGTCGGCGAAGGCGAATTGCAGCAGGTGAACGGGATGGATGGAGCCGCCCACGGCCGACGCAAAGCTGATCTCGGGCCGGTTCGAGCGCACCGCCAGCAACGCTGACATGATCACCGGGATGGCGGCCACCACGACGGCGCTCACGCCGGTCGCCGCCAAAGGCTTGACGCTCGCCCGCAGGCGGAGCAACGGCTGCTCGCCGGTCACCCAATGGGCCAGCACGAATCCGGCGAGCACGTAGAGCGCCAGCAGCGCCACCTGATCGCGTCCGATCGCCATCAGGCCCATGACCGCGCCGGCCGCCAGGCCCGCCCGCCACGACGAACGCTCCAGCGTGCGAGCCAACAGCCACAGCGCAATCGGCAGGTACACCAGGCTGATGACCTGGCCGGTGTGTTGCAGCCGCGCATTGGCGGCGCCGCCGAGCGCGAACGCCATCGCCGCCACCAGCGCGCCGCCCATGTGCCAGCCGCGATCGCGGAAGAACAGAATGATGCCGATGCCGCCGAGAAAGAGATAGGCAAAGGTCACGGCATCGAAGGCGCGCAGCGTGATGGCGGAATTGAACGCGGCGAGCAGGACGTGCAACGGCGAGAACAGCAGCGACTGCGGATCGGAGATCTGCGGCCAGCCGGCAAAGACATTGGGCGACCACCATGGCCATTCGTGGTGGGCGATCGAATTCGCCAGGAACTGAACCTGCGGATAGAACTGCGACTTGCCATCCCACGGGATCGTCACCGCGCCGGACAGCCACGGCCACGCCGGCAGCAGGAAGGCGAGCACGAAGATCGCGAGCGTGACGGTAAATGGAATGCGCCCGGCGACGGCGCCGGCCACCGCGCGAGGCCGACGAACCTCGGCGATCCATGATCGCAGGCGATCGTCGATCGGCGCTGGCGCCGATTCCTCGGGCCACCGAGACGCAACCTCACCATCCGCCCGTCTCGGCGGCTCGTTCCTCAGGTCCATTCCCGCTTCCGCCTTGTCATGTCGGCGTTTGGTAGAAACATACCCGATCTGCCGTGGCCGCAATCCGCAAAGATGTCGCACCGAACCGCACGCATGGCGTGTTCCTCGCGGTTAGAATGACCCGCCTTTGCCAATAGTAACGCGGGAGGCGGCCAAGATGATCAAGCTGATCATAAGAGCCCAGCTTGCTGCACTGCTATGCGGCGGATGGGTGCTGCTCGGAACCGACCGTACGCACGCCCAATCCCAGTCCTATCCCGACCGGCCTATCAGAATGGTCGTGCCATTCCCGGCCGGCGGGCCGACCGACAACATGGCGCGCATCGTCTCGGACCGGCTCGGCGCCACGCTCGGTCAGACCGTCGTGGTCGAGAACCGCGGCGGCGGCGCGGGCGGCAGCATCGGCGCCAAGGCCGTGGCGACTGCCGATCCCGATGGCTACACGATCCTGATCACGCCCGGGGGAGCACTGACCACTGGGCCGGCGGTGCACAAGAACCTCGGCTACGATCCCGCCCAGGCGTTCCTGCCGGTCGCCTACCTCATCGAGGCGCCGCTCATCGTGTGCGTGCATCCGGACATGCCGGTCAAAACCGTCGCCGAGCTCCTGGCATACGCCAAGGCCAACCCGGGGAAGGTCAGCTGGGGCTCGCAGGGCTTCGGCACCGCACCACACCTGCTCGCCGAGTTGTTCAAGCTCGAAACCGGCGCCAACATCATACATGTTCCCTTCCGCGGGACGGCGCCCATGCTCGCAGCCGCCGTGGCGGGGCAGGTCCAGGTGGTTGTCGATCCCTCGACCACCGCCCTGCCGCAAGTCGAAGCCGGCAGGCTCAAACCGTTGGCGGTCACCTCGAAGCAACGCTTCGCAAAATTGCCTGATGTGCCGACCGCCGCGGAAGCGGGTTTTCCGTCACTGGAGAACACGTTCTGGCTCGGCGTGGTGGCGCCAGCAGGAACCCCGACCGAGATCGTCGACAAGCTCAACGCTGCGTTCCGCGAAGGTCTCAAGCCACCGGAGACGCGCCAACTCCTCGCCAATCTCGGCGCTGAGATCAGAGTCGGCACGCCGGCGGAGTTCGGCCAGATCCTCGCGGACGAGCTCGCCAAGTGGACCGCCGTCGTCAAAGCCGCCAATATCAAAGTAGAGTGAAGCTCAAGACATCATGACCGCGGCGAGCCCTGCCAGGGTTCGCAACAGAATGGAATGCCCGATCCCATGACCACGCCGCCCCCCATGCTCCCGCGCGAACGCTGCGATTATTCGGCCATCGTGGACCGGCCGCCGCTCAAGCTGCCGGGCGGCGCGCGGCTCGCGTTCTGGACCATCGTCAATTACGAGGTCTGGGACATCGGCCGGCCGATGCCGCGGCAGGTGCTGCCGGCGCCGACCGGCGTGCCGCTCTTACCCGACGTGCCGCATTGGAGCTGGCACGAATATGGGATGCGGGTCGGCGCCTGGCGCTTCTTCGAGCTCTACGAGCGGCTCGGCATCCGGCCAACGCTCGCCGTCAATGCGCGCACCTGCGAGGACTACACCCGCGTCGCCGAGGAGGCCAAGCGACTCGGTTGGGAGTTCATGGGCCACGCCTACGACCAGATGCCGATCCACAAGGTCGAGGATCAGGCCGCCATGATCAACCGCTCCATGGACATCCTCGAGCGCTTCAGCGGCAAGCGTCCGGTCGGCTGGCTGGGACCGGGCCTCACGCAGACGCTCGACACGCCGGAACTGCTGGTGGACGCCGGCGTCAAATACATCGGCGACTGGGTCTACGACGACGAGCCCACGTTCATCCGGACGGCAAGAGGTCCGCTGGTCACGCTGCCCTACACGGTCGAGATCAACGACATTGGCATCATGATCGTCCAGCACCACGAGAGCGAGTATCTCGCCAAGCGAGCGATCGACCAGTTCGAGCGGCTCTACGCCGAGGGAAAGAATCGCGCCAAGATCATGGCGCTCGCGATTCATCCCTATATCAGCGGCCAGCCGCACCGCATCAAATACCTCGAAGCGATCTATGACCATGTGCGCCGCTTCGAGGGCGTGCTGCATTGGAACGGCGCCGAGATTCTCGACTGGTACCTGTCCGTCACGAAAGATGCGAAGGCCGGGGTTGCCGCCTGATGTCGTCCCTCGACACGATCGCGCCGCCCGACGTTGCGGAAATCGCCGCCGAAGCGCTCGCCGCGCTCGACAGCGGGCGGCAGATCGCGCCGTTCTCGTCGCGCCTCGCGGGCTTCGAGCTCGACGACGCGTATCGTGTGACCGCCGCCGTCAGAAAGATGCGCGAGGCTCGCGGCGAGCGAGTGGTCGGGCGCAAGATCGGCTTCACCAACCGCACGATCTGGGCCGAGTACGACGTGCATGCGCCGATCTGGGGCTATGTCTACGACCGCACGGTGCATGACCTCGCGGGAATCGGCGGCACGTTGCCGCTCGCGAGTCTGGTCGAGCCGCGCATCGAGCCGGAGATCGTCTTCGGCCTCGCGCGGACGCCGGCGCCGGACATGAACGAGCGCGCGCTGCTGGACTGCATCGGCTGGGTCGCACACGGCTTCGAGATCGTGCAGTCGATCTTTCCGGCCTGGAAGTTCGCCGCGCCAGACACGGTCGCAGCCTTCGGGCTGCACGGCGCGCTGATGATCGGGCCTCATCATCCGATCGGGCCGAAGGTCGAGGATTGGTATCGCACGCTCGCGCGCTTCGAGATCGATCTCGCCCGCGATGGCACGGTCGCCGATCACGGCTTGGCGGCGAATGTGCTGGATGGACCGCTGTCGGCGCTGCGCCATCTCGTCGCTTTGCTGGCGCGCGACCGCGGAAATCCACCACTCACCGCCGGTGAAATCGTCACGACCGGAACGCTGACACGCGCACTGCCGGTCGCGTCCGGCGAGACCTGGACCACCGCCCTCGCCGGTGTCGCCCTGGACGGCATTCGGGTGCACTTCGGCTGAGCCGTGACTGGCGCCCGGAACCCCGGGCGTATGAGAAATACGCTTTTATAATCAACTATTTGAGTGCCGCCGGGGGACAGCGGTGAACATGTCTTTTTATTAAGTGGCCGGGCGGGGCCGGCCTGATAGCATATGTCGCGAATGGTTAATGGTTGGCTGGGGAAGCGTGCGTTGCGTTGACGCGAATGCCCCGTTTCACGGGTGTCGGTAGCGTTGAAAGTCCGTCCGATGTTCGACGAGTCGCGCACGCATCCTCTGGCGATCTTCGCCAGACGCTTTCGCACGCCCGGCAGCCGCCCCTTCTTTGTCGCCTTTTTGGGATTATCTCTCGTGCAAATGCTGTCCGGATGCATTTTCACGGCCGAGCGGCCGGAGCTCGCGCTCGACGTCCCGCCGGCCTACGGGGCCGGACGCGGGGTGTCGGCGCCGCCGGCGCTCGATTGGTGGCGGGGATTTCGGTCGCCCGAGCTGACCAGATTCATCGAGGAGGCGCAGACCGCCAATCTCGACATCGGCGCCGCCATCGGCCGCATCATGCAGGCCGACGCCCAGGCCAAGATCATCGGCGCCCCGCTGCTGCCCGAGGTCGATTTCGCCGGCTTTGCGCAGCGCTCGAAGCCGCCGCTGGGAGTCGAGCGGGATACCTTGCAGGCCGCGCTCAACGCCAGCTACGAGATCGACTTCTGGGGCAAGAACCGCGCCGCGTCGCGCGCGACGCAGGAGACCGCGGTCGCCACCCGCTACGACAAAGAGGTCGTGGTTCTCTCAACCATCGCCGCGGTCGGCAATGCCTATTTCCAGGTGCTCTCCTCCCAGGATCGCCTGCGGATCGCGCGCCAGAACCTCAAGGCGGCCACCGACGTGCTGACGCTGATCAAGCAGCGCTTCGAAGCCGGCACCGCATCCCAGCTCGACGTCGCCCAGCAGGAGAGCCTGGTCGCCACGGTGCGCGCGACCATCCCGGTGTTCGACCAGACGCTGAGGCAGAACATCGCCATCCTCGCCGTGCTGGTGGGACGCGCGCCGGCCGATTTCGCTGTGAAGGGCGGCAGCCTCTATCGCCTGGGCATTCCGCGGGTGACGCCGGGGCTGCCGTCGGAGCTGCTGTTGCAGCGTCCCGACATCAGAGCGGCTGAGGCGGCGCTCGGCTCCGCCGACGCCAGCGTCGAAGCCGCCCGCGCCGCGTTCTTCCCCAGCATCTCGCTCACCGGACAGGGCGGCTTCCAGAGCAACGTGCTCAAGCTGCTGTTCCGGCCGGAGCAGGCCTTCTACAACCTCGCGGTCAACATCACGCAGCCGCTGCTCGACGGCTTCCGGCTGGAGGGGCAGCTGGAATTCGCTCAAGGGCGGCAATTCGAGCTGGCCAAAGCCTATTGCCAGACCATCCTGGCCGGCTTCCGGGATGTCGAAGTCGCGCTCATCGCCATCGCCGACAACGCCGAGCGCGAGCGCCTGCAGCAGATCGTGGTGAATACGTCACGGCAGGCATTCCAGCTCGCCGAAACCAGGCTGCGCGAGGGCACGGTTGACCTCGTCACCGTGCTGCAGACCCAGCAGACCCTGTTCGCGGCCGAGGATACACTGGTGCAGGTGCGCCTCCTGCGCCTGCAGGCGGTGCTGAGCCTGTTCCAGGCGCTCGGCGGCAGCTGGTTCCCGCCGCCGCCGGGCGCCAAAACCAACGTGCTGCAATGACGCTCAAGCGGCGAATCATCGTGTTCGCGATTGCCGCCCTCGTCATCGCGGCCGTCGTCGTGGTCTATTACATGCCGCAGGTGCAGCAGCAGGCGCAGGTCTTCACCAAGGGTGGCCGGCGTGGCGGGCCGCCCTCGACCGAGCCCGTGCCGGTGCTCGTCGCCGCCGCCCGCGCGGCCGACGTGCCGGTCTATCTCGATGGCGTCGGCACCGCCCGGGCGCTCAACACCGTGACCGTGCGCTCGCAGGTCGACGGCAAGCTCATCAACATATCGTTCACGGAAGGGCAGGACGTCCCGAAGGGATATGTTCTCGCCAAGATCGATCCCGTCACCTACCAGGCTCAGTACGACCAGGCGGTGGCGAAGAAGGCGCAGGACGAGGCGCAGCTCGCCAACGCGCGGCTCGACCAGGAACGCTACACGCGGCTCGTCGCCACCAACGCCATCAACAAGCAGCAGCTCGACACCCAGAAGGCGCTGGTCGCCCAGCTCGAGGCGCAGGTCAAGCTCGACCAGGCCGCGATCGACAACGCGCGCGCCATCCTGTCCTACACCGACATCGTCGCGCCGATCGCCGGCCGCACCGGCATCCGCCTGGTCGACGAGGGCAACCTGGTGCGCGCGTCGGACACGACCGGCATCGTGATCCTCACCCAGCTCAAGCCGATCTCGGTATTCTTCAGCCTGCCGCAGCAGAACCTCGCCGAGCTTAACCGCGGCATGGCGGAAGGCCCGTTGCCGGTCGATGCACTCACCGCCGACGGCAAGAGCGCGCTCGATCGCGGCAAGGTGCTGGTGATCGACAACCAGGTCGATCAGACCACCGGCACGGTGAAGCTCAAGGCCGAGTTTCCCAACGCGAATCTCCAGCTCTGGCCCGGCCAGTTCGTCAATGTGCGGGTGCTGATCGACACGCTGCGCCAGGTGGTCGTGGTGCCGACCGCCGCCATCCAGCGCGGCCCGAACGGGGCCTTCGTCTACCTGCTCAAGGACGACAATACCGTCACCGTGCGCCGCGTGACGCTGACCCAGCAGGACGACGTGCAGGCGGTGGTCGCGACCGGCGTCAAGGCCGGCGAGCGAGTGGTCACGACTGGCTTCGCACGCCTCACCGAGGGGAGCCAGGTGACGGCGTCGAGCGCCGAGGACGCGGGGCAGGTCACCCCCGGAGCCCCGCCCGAGGTGCGGGCGCGCCCGGACGGCACGCGCAGCAATCGCGCAGGCGAAAAGGGAGGCAGGCGGAGCCAGACGTCGGGCGGTCCGGCAGTCGCCAACCCATGAGCGTCTCCTCGCCCTTCATTCACCGCCCGATCGCAACCTCGCTGCTCGGGGTCGCGGTCATGCTCGGCGGCCTGCTCGGCTATCTGTGGCTGCCGGTGTCGTCGCTGCCGCAGGTCGATTTCCCGACCATCCAGGTCACCACCCAGCTGCCGGGCGCGAGCCCGGACGTGATGGCGTCGCTGGTGACGGCGCCGCTCGAGCGCAATTTCGGGCAGATCCCGTCGCTGCAGGTGATGACGTCGTCGAGCTCGTTCGGCGTGAGCCAGATCACGCTGCAATTCGAGCTCAGCCGCGACATCGACGCGGCGGCGCAGGACGTGCAGGCCGCCATCAACGCCTCCGGCTCGGTGCTGCCGCGCAACCTCCCCTACCCGCCGGTCTATTCCAAGGTGAACCCGGCCGACGCACCGATGATGACCTTGGCGATCACCTCGGACACCATCTCGGTGCGCGCGCTGAGCGACATCGCCGACACGTTGATCGGGCAACGGCTCGCCGAGCTCACCGGCGTCGGCCGCGTCACCGTGCAGGGCAACATCAAGCCGGCGATCCGCATCCAGGCCGACCTGTCACGGCTCGCCAACTACGGGATCGCGCTCGAGGACCTGCGCAACGTGATCGTCGCCGCCAACGTCGCGGGCCCGAAGGGGGCGCTCGACGGCGCGCACCAGTCCTACACCATCTCCGCCAACGATCAGCTCGCCGCCGCCGACGCCTATCGCAACGTCATCGTGACCTACCGCAACGGCGCACCCGTGCTGCTCAAGGACGTGGCCGACGTCGTCGACGGCCTGGAGAACGCGCGCGTCAGCGGCTTCTATCAGGGCAAGCCGGCCATCGTCATCGACATCCAGCGCCAGCCCAATGCCAACGTGATCGAGACCGTCGAGCGCATCAAGAAGGAGCTGCCGAAGCTCGAGCGCTCGATGCCGGTCGGCGCCAAGCTGATCGTGGTGCACGACGCCACCGCCAGCATCCGCGCCTCGGTGCGCGACGTGCAATTCACGTTGATCCTCAGCGTGGCGCTGGTGATCACGGTGGTGCTGATCTTCCTGCGCACGGTGCGCGCCACCTTCATTGCCGGCGTCGCGCTGCCGCTGTCGCTGATCGCGACCTTCGGCGTCATGTGGTTCTGCGGCTTCTCGCTCGACAACCTGTCGCTGATGGCTCTGACCATCGGCACCGGCTTCGTGGTGGACGATGCCATCGTGATGATCGAGAACATCGTCCGCCACATGGAGAACGGCGAGGAGCCGTTCCAGGCGGCCTTGCGCGGCGCGAGCGAGATCGGCTTCACGGTGATCTCGCTGACCCTGTCGCTGATCGCGGTGTTCATTCCGCTGTTGTTCATGACCGGGCTGGTCGGGCGCATGTTCCGCGAATTCGCGCTCACGCTGACCATCGCGGTAGTGGCGTCGGCGGTGGTCTCGCTCACGCTGACGCCGATGATGTGCAGCCGGATGCTGCGCCACCAGCCGGAAGGTCCGCCGAGCGCCGGCATCACCAGGATATTCCATGGGGTGGTCGATTGGTCCGTGGATCTCTACCGGCGCAGCCTCGAATGGGTGTTGCGCCATCAGACCCTCACACTGTGGGTCACCGGAGCGACGCTGATAGCCACCGTATGGCTCTACATCGTCATTCCGAAGGGCTTCCTGCCGCTGCAAGACACCGGCCTCATCTTCGCCGTCATGGAGGGCGGGCAGGAGGTCTCCTTCAACGAGATGAAACGGCTGCAGGCGTCGGTCGAAGCCGCCATCCGCAAGGACCCGGAGGTGACCGGGGTCGCCTCGGTGATCGGCGTGACGCCGATCAACGCCACGCCCAACGCCGGACGCCTCGCCATCACGCTGCGTTCGCGCGACCAGCGCACCACGGCGGTGACCACGGTGATCGAGCGGCTGCAGCGGGCAGTGGCCGCGGTGCCCGGCGTCGTGGTGTTCTTTCAGCCGGTGCAGGACATCCAGATCTCTACGCGGCTCTCCCGCGCGCAATACCAGTACACGCTCACCGGCACGAATCCGAGCGACGTCGGCGAGTGGGCGGATCGGCTGGCGCAGGAGCTCAAGACCTCGCACGTGCTGCAAGATGTGGCCTCGGAAGCGCAGGACCAGGGCTTCCGCATGAACGTCGATGTCGATCGCGAAACCGCCGGCCGGCTCGGCGTATCCATGCAGACCGTGGTCGATACGCTCAGCGACGCCTTCGGGCAGCGCCAGATCTCGACCATCTACGGCCAGTCCAATCAGTACCGGGTGATCCTCGAGGCCAAGCCCGAATACCAGAACGATCCGAACTCGCTGTCCAAGATCTACGTGCCGGCCTCGGGCATCCAGGCGGTGGCGCAATCGACCTCACTGACCGCCAATGCGCCGCAGAACATCCCGACGGTGTCGGGCAGCTCGATGGTGCCGCTCTCCGCGATCGCGCGCTTCGAGTACGGCACGGCGCCGCTGGTCATCGCCCACCAGGAGCAATTCCCGGCGGTGACGATCAGCTTCAATCTCGCGCCCGACGCGGCGCTGAGCGACGCGGTCAGTGCGATCTCGCAGGCCGAGCAGAAGATCGGCATGCCCACGTCGGTGATCGGCAGCTATTCCGGCGACGCCGCCGAATTCGCCAAGTCGCTTGCCGGCGAGCCGTGGCTGATCCTGGCGGCCGCGGTCACGATCTACATCGTGCTGGGCGTGCTCTATGAAAGCTTCATCCATCCGCTCACGATCCTCTCCACGCTGCCGTCGGCCGGCGTCGGCGCACTGCTGGCGCTGATGCTCTACAGGCAGGACCTCTCGGTAGTGGCACTGATCGGCATCGTGCTGCTGATGGGCATCGTGAAGAAGAACGCGATCATGATGATCGACTTCGCCCTCGAGGCCGAGCGCAAGCAGGGACTGTCGCCGCGGGAGTCGATCGTGCAGGCCTCGCTGCTGCGCTTCCGGCCGATCATGATGACCACGCTGGCCGCCTTGTTCGGCGCTATTCCGCTGGCGTTCGAAAGCGGCACCGGCTCGGAACTGCGCAATCCGCTCGGCATCACCATCATCGGCGGGCTGCTGCTCAGCCAGCTGCTAACGCTCTACACCACGCCGGTCGTCTATCTCGCGATGGAGCGCGTGCGGGCTCGGCTGGCGGGACCGAAGCCGCTGCAGACCGAGCTCGATCTGGCGGAGCCGGAACAGCAGCGGGCGGCGGAGTGAGCGCATGTCCTCCACGCCGAGCACCGTGAGCTTCTCTGAGCCGTTCATCCGCCGGCCGGTGGGGACCACGCTGCTGGCGATCGGGCTGCTGCTGGTCGGCGCGGTCGCCTACTATTTCCTGCCGGTCGCCAGCATGCCGACGGTGGACTATCCGACGATCAGCGTGACCGCGAGCCGGCCCGGTGCCGACCCGGAGACGATGGCATCCACGGTCGCGGCGCCGCTCGAGCGCCGGCTGGGCGAGATCCCGGGGGTCACGGAATTGACCTCGCGCAGCTCGCTCGGCTCGACCCGCATCTCGGTCCAGTTCGACCTCAACCGCAATATCGACGGCGCCGCGCGCGACGTGCAGGCCGCCATCAACGCCGCGCTCACCGACCTGCCGAGCGACCTGCCGTCGCGGCCGTCGTTCCGCAAATCCAATCCGGCGGCGACGCCGATCATGATCCTGGCGCTGACCTCGAAGACCGTCCCCCCGGCCGCGCTCTACGATGCCGCCGACACCGTGATCGTGCAGCGGCTGTCGCAGATCCAGGGCGTCGCCGAGGTCAGCGTGAACGGCGCCGAGCAGCCCGCGATCCGCATCCGGGTCAACCCGGTGGCGCTCGCCTCCATGGGGTTGAACATGGAGGACGTCCGCACCGCCATCGCCAACGCCAACGCCGTCGGTCCGATCGGCGTGTTCGACGGCAATGAGCGCGCCATCACCGTCGGCAGCAACCGGCAGATGCGCACCGCGCCCGACTACGACAACATCGTGGTGCGCAGCAGCAACGGCACGGTGGTGCGGCTCTCGGCGATCTCCTCGATCGAGGAGGGTGTGCGCAACAGCCGCTCCGCCGGCTGGTTCAACGGCGAGCCCTCGGTCCTCCTGGTGATCAACAAGCAGTCCAACACCAACGTCATCGAGACGGTAGACCGCATCTACGAGCTCATTCCCGAGCTCAAGCGCTGGATCCCGGCCGGCATCGAGATTTCCGTGCTGTCGGACCGCACCAAGACCATTCGCGCCAGCGTGTTCGACATGCAGCTCACGCTGATCGCCACCGTCATTTTGGTCATGCTCGTGGTGTTCGTGTTCCTGCGGCGCGCGGCGGCGACGATCGCCGCCGGCGTGACGGTGCCGCTCTCGCTCGCCGGCACCTGCGCGATGATGTGGGTCGCGGGCTTCTCCATCGACAATCTCTCGCTGATGGCGCTTGCGGTCTCGGTCGGCTTCGTGGTGGACGACGCCATCGTCATGATCGAAAACTGCTTCCGCAATCTCGAGAAAGGCATGACTCCGTTCCGCGCCGCCATCGAGGGCGCGCGCCAAATCGGGTTCACCGTGCTCGCGATCAGCATCTCGCTGGTGGCCGCCTTCATCCCGCTGTTGTTCATGACTGGGGTGGTCGGGCGCATCTTCCGCGAATTCTCGGTGACGCTGGCCTTCGCCATCGCCATATCGACCGCGGTGTCGCTGACGCTAACGCCGATGATCTGCGCGCATTTCGTGCGCGCGCCGCCGAGCCCGGACGCCACCTGGTTCGATCGGCTGGTCGAGCGCGTGCTGGGCGCCATGGTACGCGCCTATGCGCGGAGCCTCGGCGTCGTGCTGGATCACCGCGCGCTGACGCTCCTGGTGGTGGCGGCGACGCTGGCGGTGACGTGCATGCTCTATGTGCGGACGCCGAAGGGCTATTTCCCACAGGACGATACCGGCCTGGTCTGGGGCGGCACCCAGGCCTCGACCGAGATCTCCTTTCAGGCGATGTACGACCTGCAGCAGAAGGCGGAAGCGATCGTGCGCGCCGACCCCGCCGTGGCCAATGTCGGCTCCTCGATCGGCACGTCGGGCTGGTCGCCCTCGGTAAACCGCGTCTCGCTGTTCATTAGCCTCAAGCCGCTGGCCGATCGCGGCGGCATCACGGCGCAGGCCGTGGCCAACCGACTGCGGCTGAAGACCGCCAATATTCCGGGGCTGCGCGTGTTCTTCTTTCCGATGCAGGACGTGCGCGTCGGCGGCCGGCAGGCCGACTCCACCTACCAGTACACGCTCTGGGACACCGACTATCAGGAGCTGCTGCTCTGGGCGCCGCGCGTGCTGGCGAAGATCCAGGCGATCCCCGGGCTCGTCGACGTGTCGGCCGACCGCGAGCAGGGCGGGCTGCAGGTCAACGTCTCGATCGACCGGATCGCGGCCTCGCGGCTCGGCGTGCGGGTGCAGGACATCTCGAACGCGCTCAACAATTCCTATTCGCAGCGCCAGATCTCGACGCTCTATACCCAGCGCAACCAATATCGCGTGGTGCTCGAGATCGATCCGCAGTACCAGCGCGATCCGACCGACCTCGCCCGCATCTATGTGAGCGGCGCCAACAACACCCAGGTTCCGCTTACCGCGGTGACCAAGATCGAGCGCGGCCTGTCGCCGCTCGTGGTCAATCACCAGGGTCAGTTCCCCGCCATCACCATCAGCTTCAGCCTAGGCGAGAACGTCACCATCGAGGAGGCGACGCGAAAGGTTGATCAGGCGGTAGCGGAGCTGCACATTCCGGACACGCTGCACGCCGAGTATGCTGGCGACGCGCGCGCCTATCGGGTGTCGATCGGTGCCCAGCCGCTCCTGATCATCGCCGCGCTGATCGCCGTCTACATCGTGCTTGGCGTTTTGTACGAAAGCCTTGCCCATCCGCTGACGATCATCTCCACCCTCCCCTCCGCCGGGCTGGGCGCGCTGCTGGCGCTGCAGATTTTCAACGCCGAACTGTCGCTGATCGCCTTCATCGGCATCATCCTGCTGATCGGCATCGTCAAAAAGAACGGAATCATGATGGTCGACTTCGCGCTCGAGGGCGAGCGCAAGCGCGACCTCACGCCCGAACGCGCCATCTTCGAGGCCTGTCTCGAACGCTTCCGGCCGATCATGATGACGACCATGGCCGCCCTGCTCGGCGCGGTGCCGCTGATGGTGGCGACCGGGCCGGGCGCGGAGCTGCGCCGGCCGCTCGGCATCACCATCGTCGGCGGGCTGGTGGTGTCGCAGATGCTCACGCTCTACACCACGCCGGTGATCTATCTGATGCTCGACAAGCTGCACCGGCGGCTGTGGGGCACGCGCGTCCACCACGAGCCCGGATATTTCCTGCGCTCGGCGGCGCGGGCGCTGCGGCCTTAGAGCATGATCCCGAAAAGTGGGAACCGATTTTCAGAAAAGACCATACGCCAGCAATAAGCTCCGCGGCTACATCTGCGACGCGTCGGCCGGCCAATCAGCCTTGAAGATGCGGTTATCCGTATCGACCGCCTCGGCAACGAACGACTTTGCACCGCTCGGCAGATAGCTGAACCGGAAGTTGGGATCCTCCGAGATCGAGATGCTGCTCTCCACGGTGAGCAGCAAGTCCTCGCCCTGCCAGATTTTCACGGACTGGACGAAATAGGCCGGAGTATAGAGCCGCGTGATCTGATCCATCTGCAGCCCGGAATTGTTGGGATGCCGGATCATGATCTGCGCGTCACGCAGGTTGCCGGTGGCGGCATCCGTGCCTTTCGCAAATTGTCGGAAGCGCATCTGGCCGACGCCGGCCTTGTCGGCGCTCTTGACGGACGGGGCCGAGCAGCCGCCCGACGCCTTCACGTAGGTCTTGACCACATAGAGGTTGCCGTCGTTGAGCTCGGCGACCGCGTGCACGTTGGTGTAGGAATCGATCCGCACGCGGGTCGAGATCGACGGCACCACCGCGTTCGGCCCGATATGGAAGACCGCGGCAACCGGTGCCGGGTTCTCGTCGATCACGATGGTGAAAGCCTTGACGCGGCGCATGTCGCCCGGCGGCAGCGTCGAGCGGATCGTCACCGGGACGATCGCGGCATCCTCGGCGCGGCCGGGCATCTCGATCGCGATCAAGCCCGCGCCATCGGCGAGCGGCCGGCCGTTGAAGATGCTGGCGGCAAGCTCCGGCCACGAATCCTTTTGCGCGGCCTGCTGGGCGAACGCGGCGAGCGTGGCGAGGCCAAGGACAGTGACCGCGAGCCCGGCGATGCGTGCAACCCGAAGCATCTTTCCCCTCATCGACCACCTCCTTGGATGCGGCCGGCTCGGACCGCGGCCCATCTTACTCCCATTCGAGCTCTGCGAACGCCGCCGTGGCGTTGCGGACATTATACTCCTCGAATAGCCGCCAGCGATCCTTTTCGGCCTGTCCGGCGCTCCCGGCAGCCTCGGCGAGTGGAACTCCGCGCTTGATCAGGCCGCGAACGTCCTTCGTCAGCTGTTCCAGGTAGCGCCGTTGCGCCTGCAAGGCGGCGGGCCAGTCTTCGATCACCGGGCCATGGCCCGGCACCACGCGCCTGGCGGGGATCGACGCGAGCCCGTCCATGGCCGTCAGCCAGCCCAGAATGCTGCCGTCGAGCACCGGCACATGCTGCGCCACCACCAGATCGCCGGCGAACAATGTGCCTGTCGCCCCGTCCCAGACGGTGAGATCGTGGTCGGTATGAGCGGTCTTCCATGCCTTCAGGGTGAGGGTACGCCCGCCCAAGTCCAGCTTCATCTCGTCGGCGACCATCAATGTCGGCGGGATGATCTTCACCTCGGCCATGAGCTCATCGCCCATCACGCGCCGAAAAGTGTCGAGATAGAACCGCCCGCGCGCGGCGAGCGCATGCTGCAAATTGCGATGGCCGACGAAAACCGTGCCGTCCGGCTCGAATGCGGCATTGCCGAAGACATGGTCGGGATGGACGTGGGTGTTGATGACATAGCGGACCGGCTTCTCCGTGCGCGCGCGGATGGCTGCCAACAGCCGGCGCCCTTCGCGCACGCTGCCGCCGCTGTCGATCACCGCGACCGCTTGCTCGCCCACGACAAATCCGAGATTGGCAATCGCGCCTTCGTTGGCGCGCGTCATGAGCGCGAGGGTGCCGGCATGAACGAAGACGCCACGCGCTACCTCTGACACGGCGAGCGGTTCCGGGAGCTGCTGCGAGCGGGCGACGAAGCTCGTCACGCCCGCGGCGAGCACAAACATCGCACCAAGGATTGCCACCGTCCGTGTCATGCCGATGCGTCTCGCCTATTGCCGTAGCCCCGGCGGTTTCTCGTTGCGACCAGCCGGGGGCAAGCATAGGCTTTTCGGGGGCTCGACCGCAAAGCAGAGCATGATCCGCAAAGCTGCCGGCTTGATCTTGTTCACCACGTTGGCGCTTGGCGGCGCCCATGCGCAGGATCACCTGCCCATCGAGCCAGAGGCCTATCGCAACGACAATTATCGTGCGCCGACACCCAGGTCCCTGCGTGGCGCCCGCACGGTCTCGATCACCGAAGCCGAGGCGATCTGGAGAACGGGAACCGCGGCCTTCGTCGATGTGATGCCGCATGTCCCGCGCCCGGCCAATCTCCCCGCTGGAACGCTTTGGCGCGAGAAACCGCGCCTGAATATTCCCGGCAGCATCTGGTTGCCGGACACCGGCTACGGCGAGCTCGCCGCGGTCATGGAAGGATACCTGCGCGCCGGACTGGAGCGCGTCTCCGGCGGCGATCGCGCCAAGCTGCTGGTGATCTACTGCCAGCGCGATTGCTGGATGTCGTGGAATGCCGCCAAGCGCGCGGTGTCGTGGGGCTACAGTGCCGTCGTCTGGTTTCCCGACGGCACCGACGGCTGGCAAGAGGCCGGACTTCCACTCGAGAACGGAACTCCGACGCCGCGTCCCGGGGAATGAGCGCCGCGCGGGCTTGACAGGCCGGGATCGTCGACTGATACTTAACTTATTGGTTAAGTCTCTTCCCGCTTCGGAGGCCGCAGATGCAACCGCACAGGATCGTCTCGCAGGACCAATGGCTGGCCGCGCGCAAGGCGCTGCTGGCCAAGGAAAAGGAGCACACGCGGGCGCGCGACGCACTCAGCCGGCAGCGACGCGAGCTGCCCTGGGTCAAGGTGGAGAAGCCATACGTATTCGAGGGACCAGGCGGCAAGGAAACGCTCGCTGATCTCTTCGGCGGGCGCAGCCAATTGATCGTCTATCACTTCATGTTCGGTCCGGGCTGGAAGGAGGGTTGCCCGAGCTGCTCGTTGCTGTCCGATCACATCGACGCCAGTACGGTGCATCTTGCACAGCGTGACGTGACCTTGCTCGCGGTCTCGCGCGCGACCTACCCCGAGATCGCGGCCTTCAAGCAGCGCATGGGCTGGCGCTTCAAGTGGGTGTCGTCGCATGGCAGCGACTTCAACCGCGACTTTTACGTCTCGTTCGCGCCGGAGGAAAAGGACAACGCGTATTACAACTACGACACCGGCGGGTTCCCGAGCGAAGAGGCCCCCGGCGCCAGCGTGTTCTACAAGGACGCCGCCGGGAATATCTTCCACACCTATTCGGCCTATGCGCGCGGCCTCGATGTGCTGATCGGCGCCTACAATTACCTCGACCTGGCGCCCAAGGGCCGCGACGAGGACGCGCTGTCCTTCACCATGGCGTGGGTTCGCCACCACGATCGGTACGCGGACGACAAGCCGGACGCGTCGTGTTGCGCCTGACGCGGAATCGGCCTCGGCTATTTCGCGCTGACGTTCCTTTGCTTAGTATCATCCGCCAGGAAGCAAAGGGAGCGTGGGATGGCCGAGACAAAAGTGGCGTACCAGGTCAACGGCAGGCAGTTCGAGGGAATGATCGTCCATGACGACGGCGTGGGCGCGAAGCGGCCGGTCGTCTTCATGCAGCCCGACTGGAAGGGCATCTGCGCTGAGACGATCGCGCAGGCCCGTACCGTCGCCGGCAAGGACTATGTCGTGCTGATGGCCGACATGTACGGCGCGGGTTACGGCGAAAAGCCGAAGACGCGCGAGCAACTGGCCGCAGGCATGCAGGCCGTGCACAAAGACCTTGCCTTCACGGTCGCCTGCGGCGGCAAGGCCTACGACGCCTTGCTGGCCGAGGCGGACAAGCGCAGCCTCGTCGATACCGGGAAGATGACTGCGATCGGCTATTGTGCGGGCGGCGGCTTCGCGCTCGAGCAGGCCCGCGCCGGCGCCGGCTTCAAGGCGGTGGTCGTGTTCCACGTCACCAATCCCAACCCGGTGGTTGCCGGCACGCCCTGCAACATCAAGGGCCGGGTGCTGGCGATCCACGGCTCGGCCGACCCGATCACGCCCAAACCGATGATGGACGCGTTGGAGCAGGAGCTCACCGCCGCCAAGGTCGATTGGCAGGTGATGATGTTCGGCGGCGCCGTGCATTCGTTCTGCGATCCGACCGCGAACCCGGCGATCCCCGCGACGCGCTACGACGAGAAGCTCTGTCGCAAGTCGTACATGCTGATGCGCGACTTCTTCGCCGAGACGCTGTGAGCTAGCCGACCTTCGCAGCCGGCGGCGGCAGATCGGCGAGCTCCTGGGCGTAGGCCTGCTCCATGCGCGGCGCAAGTCCGTTCTTGGCGAGCTCGTCCGCGAACATCTTGCGCACCATCGGCGTCTCGTCGGCGTAGTCGATCTGGTCGCCGCCGACGCGGCGGCTGATCCAGGCCTTGGGCACGCCCTGCGCGTTGCGGATCGAGACCACTTCGTGCTTGAAGGCGAGATAGCGCGCCGGCGTGGTGCCCGAGTTGAAGTGCTGGTGGAACCACATGTTCGGCGGAACGATGAGCGTCCCCACCTCCCAATCGTAGCGCCGCGGCTCGTCGCCCTCGGGCCACATCAGCGAATAGCCCTGGCCGGAGAGAATGATGACGTGTGCGCCGGGCCCGTGGGCGTGCCCCTTCTTGTAGGTGCCGATCGGGAACTGGGAGATGTGGCTGTTCATCGAGCCCTTGGCCATGTTGAAGCGGATATGGCCGCCGCCGGCACCGCGCTCCTTGGCGCTGATCAGCGGCAGGTTGACCGCGTCAGCCACGAAATTGGTGACCAGCAGCAGGCCCTTCTGCTCGCCCTTGGCGCTGAAGTAATCAGGCTCACCGTTGAAGCGGCTCTTGAAGTCGTGCCTGGTGTTGAAGACGAAGTCGGTGTCCTCATAGAGATTGATCACCGGCGGCGCGTTGGTGACGGCGACATAGCGCGCGGGCTGCTGGCCCGAGCCGTTGAAGTGCTGATGCCAGCAGTTGAGCGGAATGGCGAACATGGCGCCGGCCTTCCACTCGAAGGTGATGCGACGGCCCTCGTCGTTCCACACCGTGGTGGAGCCGCGGCCGTCGAGCACCAGGATCATCTCTTCGAACAATTGCCGCTGCGGCTCGAGCTTCTTGCCCGGCGGGATCTCGCAGACGTAGCAGTCGTTCGAGGTGCGCGACGCCTCGTGGTTGATGTAGACGCCTGACCCGCCGCGCCGCGCCCAGGGCTTGAGCTCGACCGTGCGCAGGTTGCGTACGTAATGCGCGCTGATGATGTCGAGGCCTTCGCTGCGCACCCAGCGCAGGTACGGCGTGTCCTTTTCGGTGGAGAATTTTTTCGCCAGCTCTTCCGAAACGATGGCGTCCTTCGCCATGCCAATCTCTCCTCGCCTTGTTCTTATCGGCGGAACACTAATTTCGAGTCGACATATCGGACGCGATCGCAACGCATTTGTCCACTTTCATGCGCAGATAGATCTCATGGCCGGTCGGCGTGCGCAACGACGGATGAGCCTTCGCCTGCAGCACGATATCGCCGACCTTGACCTGGAAATCCACGTAGTCGCCGAGGAAATCCCGGGCCTTAACCGTGCCTTTGCAGACGTTGTCAGCGTCGGCGGTAGATGGAGCCGCTTCCGACAATTCCACATCCTCCGGCCGCACCGAGACGATAACCGCGGCATTCTTGCCGACCCCTTCGCTCGCCCGCGCCTTGAGCTCGCCCATGGCGGAGCTGACGGTGCAACGGCCATCGGCCAGCGCCGTCACGGTGCCGCCGATGAAATTGGTGGTGCCGACGAAATCGGCGACGAACCTGGCGCTCGGCTGCTCGTAGATCTCGCGCGGCGTGCCGACCTGCACCACGCGGCCCTCGTTCATGACCGCGATTTCGTGCGACAACGCCAGCGCCTCGCTCTGGTCATGGGTGACATAGACGGTGGTGAGGTTGAGGTCGCGCTGCAGCCGCTTGAGCTCGGAGCGCATGCGGTCGCGCAGCTTGGCGTCCAGATTGGAGAGCGGCTCGTCAAGCAGCAGCAGTTGCGGCTCCATCACCAGCGCACGGGCGAGCGCGAGCCGCTGCTGCTGGCCGCCGGAGAGCTTGGTGGCGTCACGGTCGACGAGGTCTGCGAGCGCCACCGCGTCGAGCACGCGCATCACCCGCTCGCGAACCTGCTTCTTCGGGACCCGCCTCACCTCGAGCGGGAACGCCGCGTTCTGGAACACGTTCATGTGCGGCCAGATCGCGTAGGACTGGAACACCATGCCGAAATTGCGCTTGTTGGGCGCGACGAAGACGCCCTTGTCCGACGAATAGACTACGCGCCCGGCAACCTCGATCTCGCCCGCGGTCGGCCGCTCGAGCCCGGCAATCGAGCGGAGCGTCGTGGTCTTGCCGCAGCCGGACGGGCCGAGCAGCGTGAACAGCTTGCCTTCCGGCACCTCGAACGACACGTTCTGCGCCGCCTTGACCGCGGCGCCGCGCTCATCGGCGTATTCGGTGAACAGCGATCGCACGCTCAGCACGTTCCCATCCTCGATGTCTGTGCTTTCGCACTTCTTATGATTCCTTATGACTCGGCGATTCCGAACCGCCGGCCGGCGAGCTGCGCCAGCAGCACCAGCAGGAACAACGCGACGATCAGCATGACGCCGAGCGCCGACAGCTCCACGTACTGCCCATTCTGCCACAGCTCCCATATCATGATCGACACCACTTCGGTGCCGGGCGAATAGAGCAGGATGGAGCTGGAGAGTTCGCGGATCGACACGATCATCACATAGATGAAGCCCGCCAGCAGGCCGGGCTTCAGGAGCGGCAGCACCACGCGGCGGAAGGTCAGCGCCCAGGACGCGCCGCTCATGGCGGCGGATTCCTCGAGCTCCTTGTGGATCTGCAGCATCGAGGCCGAGCCGTAGCGCATGCCATAGGGCAGAAAGCGCGTCACATAGGCGATGAACATAATCCACAGCGTGCCGTAGACGCCAATGTCGATCGTCAGATAGCAGACCATGATGGCGAGCCCGAGCACCAGGCCGGGAAACACCAGCGGCAGCGAGGCGAGATTGTCGAGCAGCCAGCGCCCCGGCACCTTGGTCCGCACCACGATCCAGGAGATGACGGCGGCGACCAGCATGACGACGACGGCGCTGCCGACCGCCAGCACCAGGCTGTTCCACACCGCGGTCGCGAATTGCGGATAGTCGAGCACGGCGCGGTACGAATCGAGACTCATGCGACCGAGGGCAGCCCACGATGGTGCGCTGTAGAATTTCTGGGTCGACGACCACAGCAGCACCAGGAACGGCAGCAGCACGATCACCACGAAATAGAGGATGAAGATCGCCGCGGTGAGATAGCGCCACTTGCCGAGGTCGATGGTGCGGGGGCGAAAGCCCTTGCCGGTGACGGTGGAGAATTTCGCGCCCTGGCTCGACAGCCGCGACTGCGCGTAGATGCCGAGCGAGGTGATGAGCAACAGCGTCACCGCATAGGCCGAGGCCAGCCCGACCTGGCTCGGATACTGGTGGATGGCCTGGTAGATCGACGAGGTATAGACGTGGATGCCGACCGGCAACCCGAGCAGCGCCGGCACCTCGAAGGATTCGATCGCACGCACGAACAGGATCAGCAGCGCGCCGAGCGCCGCCGGCCAGGCGAGCTTGAGCGTGATCCGCCGCGCCACCTGCGGCACCGAGGCGCCGCTCATCGCTGCCTGCTCCTCCAGTGCGGGGTCCATGGAGCGGAACGCCGCCGTCATGAGCAGGAAGGCCATGGGCGAATAGTGCAGCCCGTCGACGAAGATCATACCGGCCATGGTGTAGATGTTCACGAACACCAGGTCGCTATCGGTGAGCTTCTGCAGCGCGAGATTGATCAGGCCGATCTTCGGGCTCGCCAACATGATCCACGACACCGTGAACAGGATGCCGGGGATGACGAGCGGGATGATCGCGAGCGCGAAGAACAGCGTCTTGAACGGGGTATTGGTGCGCTCGTTCATCCAGGCGAGCGCGGTACCGACGACGAGCGCGAGCACGGCGGCGCCGCTCGCGAACTGCAGCGAGTTGAGGAACAGCCGCGCGTTGTCGGCGCTCAGATAGGCGGTGCGGAAATTCTCCAGAGTGAGCTGCGACGGCGCGGTCGCGGTCTGCGGTGTGAGGAAGCTCTGCCACAGCAGGAACACCAGCGGCACGAGCGCGAGCCAGATCACCAGTGCGACCGGGAGGCCGATCAGCAGCCATTTCGTGTCGAAACGCGGCGCCACGCCGGGCAGCGGAGCGAGGCGCGCGGCGGTGCTGGTCAACGGAGCAACTCTCTGGAGGCTGGCTCGGTCTGCTCCCTCTCCCATAGGGAGAGGGGTGGGGTGAGGGGGTTTAGTCTCTCGGTCGGTAACCCCCTCACCCCAGCCCTCTCCCCAAGGGGGAGAGGGAGCAGACCGAATCCGCGGCGCCCGCAACGAGCCAATCGATACTCGGCGCTAGTCATGCTTGTGATGGTGACCATGGCCGTGATGATGACCGTGATCATCGTGGTGATGACGATGGTCGTGGTCGTGATCGTGGTGATGATGCCCGTGTCCATGGTCACCATCATGGTGATGACCGTGCTCATGGTGATGAATCCGCTGCGGCGGGCGGCCGCGGCGCGGGTCCTCGCTGAACAGGAGCGACTTGATCGTCACGGGCACGGTGTAGGACGGCATGCGGATGCGTCCGAGATCGATGTAGTCGAAATCGCGCAGCACGACCCCGTCAATGGCCAAGATCTCGCTCTCGACCAAGAGCTCCTCGCGCAGGATTGCACCGAGCGTCTGCGCGACGTCGCCGTCGAGCATGATGTAGATCGACTTCCGGCGCTCGATGGTGGTGGCGAGGCCGCGGCGAATACCTTCAGCGAAGGCAGAGATGCGCTCGTAGGACGGCGCGCCCAGCCAGCGCAGCGCCAGCGCCACCTCGCCCTCGCCTTCGATCAGATCGAACGCCGTGAAATGTGCGCGGATCGCCTTGCCGAGCTCCTCGGCGTCGATGACCTCCTCGCAAACATAAGAAGGCTGCAGCACCTGCAGATTGCGCCGCGGCAGCAATTCGCCGGGCTTGGAGATGTAGCTGGTATTGCCGGAGAGCTGCACGCTGTACTCGGAGGCGCCGAGCGCAGTGGCACGGATGCACTCACCGGCCGGCAGCAACGGCCAGGGCAGCGCACCGCTATCGACGCGGCGGCGGATCGCCTGCCCCAGCCGGCGCCCCATGTCGCCGAAGTCGCGGGTTTCGCGGCCGTAGATATATTCGCCGACGCCGCCGGAGAACATGACTCCGTCGATGTGCCCGAGGGCGGCGATCGGATCGGTGAGATAGAGATGCTCGATCGCGTGCGGAATCGGCCGCTCCCTCAGCGCCGAGACCAGCGAGTCGGCCATCGACTCCGCGACCTTGTCGAGCTGCGGCGGCGACAGCACGTCGCCGCGGCTCCAGAAAAAGCCGGCTTGGCGGGCGTGATAGCGGCCGGCAGGGTCCAGGCGGACGATCTTGCCGATCTCATCCACCACCTGCAGCCGCCCGCCGATGTGCACAGCGGCGGTGGCGACCACGTTGCCTTTCTCGACGATGGCGAGCTTGGTGGTGCCGCCGCCGATATCGACGTTGAGGATGCGCTTGTCCTCCTCGTAGGACACCTTGGAGGCGCCGGAGCCGTAGGCCGCCAGCATCGACTCCATGTGGTGCCCGGCGGTGGCGGTGACGAAATCGCCACGCTGCTCCGCCAGCAGCCCGGCAATCGCCTCGGCATTCTCGCGCCGCAGCGCCTCGCCGGTGAGAATGACGACGCCGGTATCAATGTCGTCCGGCTTCACGCCGGCGTCGGCATAGGCCTGATCGATAATGGCGCCGAGCGCGACGTCGTCGATGCGCTCGTCGCTGGAATAGGGCGTCAGCGCCACCGGCGACTGGAACAGGGTCTCGCGCGAGACGACGTAGTAGCGGCTGGTGAGGTCCTCGCCGTATCGGCGCAGGTTGATGCGGGAGAAGATGACCTGGGTGCCGGACGAGCCGATATCGATACCCACCGTCACCAGCGTGACGTGGTCCTGGATCCAGATCGGGTTGTCTTCCAGGCGCTCGTTGACGTCGATGTCGAAATGATCGTGGTCGTGATCGGCGTCGCCGTCGTGCTCGTGCACGAAATCGCGGCCGAGCAGGTGGTCGGCGAGGGTGTGGCCCTGCTTCTTGTCGTTGTCGTCAGCCATGCGAGCCTGTTCCTTCGCGCGTGCGGCGACGTGTTATCGCACGGCCGTTTCACCAGGGTCAAAAGGCCAGTCATATTAAGGAGATCGACGGAAGCGCCCGCCATTCCCGCGCCGCGATGCGGGATCAGCCCTGCCGTTTCCCTTCATTGACACGGTCGGGACGCCCCGTCACTTTGCGCCATCAAATCCCCCTGAACGAATGGATGTGACCGTGAGCGACACCAAGACCCACAACGGCATGGCGGCGGAAGGCTATATCGCGCGACTCGCCGAGCGCGGCGTCGAGTACGTCTTCGCCAATGCCGGGACCGACTTTGCGCCGATCGTGGAAGCACTCTCGCAGAGCAAGGGCGCGAAGGCCCCGCGCTTCCTGACCGTGCCGCACGAGAACGTGGCGATGGCGATGGCACACGGCTACTACCGCATCGCCGGCAAGCCGGCCGCCGTCATGGTGCACGTCACCGTCGGCACCGCCAACGCGATCAACGGCATCATCAACGCCGCGCGCGACAATATCCCGGTGCTGCTCGCCGCCGGGCGCACGCCGATCACCGAGACCGGCAGCATCGCGTCGCGCAACCGTCCCATTCATTGGGGCCAGGAGGCGTTCGACCAGGGCGGCATGCTGCGCGAATACGTGAAATGGGATTACGAGCTGCGCGCGGGCCAGCCGGTCGAGGCGGTGGTCGACCGCGCGCTCGACATCGCCATGAGCGAGCCGCGCGGGCCGGTCTACCTCACGCTGCCGCGCGAGGTGCTCGCCGGTCCCGGCGCCAAGCCGCGCCGCGACAACGTCCGGCCGCTCGGCTCGACCGCGCCGGAGCCGGCGCGCGCCGCGCTCGAAGAGGTGGCAGCTCTGATCGCCAAGGCCGAGTTCCCGCTGATCGTGACGTCGAGTGTCGGACGCGTGCCGGCGGCGGTTACCGCGCTGGCGGCGCTGGCGGAGGAGTTCGCGCTGCCGGTGGTGCAGGCCGAGGCGCGCGACATGAACCTGCCGACCGACCATCCCATGCATCTCGGCCACAATCCCGGTGCGCTCCTGCCGAAGGCGGATGCGGTGATCGTGATTGACAGCGTGGTGCCGTGGATGCCGAGGAACCACCAGCCGCGCAAGGACGCCAAGATCGTCCACATCTCGGCCGATCCGCTCGAGGCGCGCTATCCGTTCCGCGAGATCGAGGCGGACCTCTTGGTGCCGGGCTCGTCGCTGGCGGCCTTGCTCATGCTGCGCGAGGCTTTGAGCGAGACAATGAAGGGCAAGAAGACCGCGATCGAAAGCCGGCGCAAGGCGCTGGCGACAATGCGTGACGAGATCGTCGCCAATCGCCGCAAGCTGATCGAGAGCGTGAAGGACCAGACGCCGATCCATCCGGCCTGGCTCGCCCACTGCATCAACCAGGTGAAGTCGGAGGACGCCATCGTGATCAGCGAGCTCGGTGCGCCGTTGCCGATCCTCGAGCTCAAGAAGCCTTCGAGCTACATGGGCGCGCTGCTCTCGGGCGGGCTGGGCTTCGGCATGGGCGCCGGGCTCGGCGCCAAGCTCGCGGCGCCCGAGCGCGAGGTGATCGTCACCGTCGGCGACGGCTCCTACATGTTCGGCAATCCGCTGCCGTACCATTTCGTCGGCAAGGCCGAGCAGCTGCCGACGCTCACGGTGGTCGCCAACAACCAGTCGTGGCTGGCAGTGCGGCAATCCACCCTCGACGTCTTCCCCGACGGCGCCGCCGCCAAGGCCAACGTGATGGCGCTGACCGAACTCAAGCCCTCGCCCGACTACGAGAAGGTGGTCGAGACCTGCGGCGGCCGCGGCGAGAAGGTCGAGGGCCCGGCCGATCTCGTGGGCGCGCTGCGGCGCGGGCTCGATGACGTGCGCGCTGGCAAGCCGGTGACACTGAACGTGCAGACGCAAGCACGGAGGTAATGGGCGAGCCAGGACTGCGTTCGCTGGCGCCTATTTCCGTCTGGCGAGCAGGCCGCGACCTGCCTTCAGCAACGCCTCGAAGCCACCGGTGGCGCCGAATGCACCGGTGAGCATCGGCACCAGGGTCGTCAGCGTTCCGATCGTGGTCGGAATCGCCCCCAGGCCGAACGGCGTGCCGACGACACCGAGCACCTGCAGGATGGCGCTCAACGCGAAACCGGCGACGCTGAGCTGCACGCTCGGCCTCTGCACTGCGGATGTCGGCGACGCTATCGGCGGGTTCGCGCTCGTGGCGGGCGGAGTCGCGCCCGCAGCCGATCCGCCCAAGCGGTTTCCGCTCGCGAGCTGAGACAACAGCACCAGCAGCAGCGCGTTGAGGTCGGTCGACTGCGACGGTGTCGACCCCTGCGATGCGGGTGGCCTGACGGCCAGCAGCAGCGACACGAGCTGCGCGGCATCGATCTGCTTCCCGGTGGTCGTCGATTGCAGCAACAGGGGCAACAGCGCCTGCACGGGATTGGTGCCTTGCCCCAGCTTCGAGACATCGGGGGCGATCGGCTTCTCCTTCGCAAGCGCCGCGAGCAGACCACCGAGCAACTGCGGGGGATTGCCACGTCCCAGCTTGATCGAGAATGTGCCGGCATCCCCTGCCCCGGCCACGTCGGTCGACGATGCGGTCAATGCCCCCCAGGTGTGAGAGCCGACGATCCCGTCGACGACGAGGTTGCGGCTGGCCTGGAAGTCACGCACCGCCTTATCGGTCTCGGGTCCGAACTCGCCGTCCGTCGTGATTCCAAGCAGGCGTTGCAGGTCAACGACCGCCGGTCCGCTGTCGCCGAGCTTGAGCTTGGGTCGAAACACCGTCACTTGTCCGGCGCCCGCGCCGGACGCGTCGAAGGGCCACGGCCGTGTATCGTCGAAGCGCGCCGGATCCGCCACGACCGAAACGTGAACGTGCTCGCTATGGTCGCCCGGTCCCTGGTTCCGATCCCGCCAAACCCAGGGCGACTGGGTGCTGCTGAAAATCCGCCCGTTGAAGATCACGTACTTGATACGGTCGTCTTTTGCCTGGCGAAGCGATTCCGCGAATGCGCCGGCGTCGAAACCGGCCGCGGGGTCGTGCGTGATGTCGAGCGCGGTGACCACGCCCATCGAGCCGTCGCTGACCTGCGGATTGTGATCGGAGTTCCGATGCCGATGCGCTTCGTCGCCGATCGTTCCATCGTTGTGCGTGTCGCGCGAGGGAAACTTTTGGTCGACCTCGTCGATCAGCGTGATCAGACTTTTCGCCAGCCGATTCTCGGCATCGCCTTTCCACACCATAGTCGACCCCTCGCGAGACTTCGGGCGCCCGCCTTTCGCGGGCACCGGCCTGGTCGGTCACTTCGGTCTGCCGGCAAGTCCGCCGAGCAGCGAACGACTGCCATTCATCAGCGCCGTGAAGCCGCCGGTCGCGCCGAACACACCCGTGAGGATCGGCACGAGTGTCGCGAGTGTGCCGGCGGTCGTCGGCTGCGTGCCCATGCCGAAGGGTGTCCCGACGGTGCCGATCGCCTGCAGGATCGAGGTCGCCGCGAGACCGGCGGCGCTGAGCTGCACGCTCGGCTTCTGAATCACGGGTTCGGGTTCCGTCGTCGTGGACACGACGACGGGCTTGACGGTCGGCGACGCGCCCGACAACGACTTTCCGGTCAGCCGCTCGATGAGCAGCGGCAGCAGCAGCGTGATGACATCGGCCGGCTGCTGTGCCGGTTGCCCAGGGAGCGTTGCAGGCGGCGTCGTGCCGGATGCCCTGCCGGTCAACCGCTCGATGAGCAGCGGCAGCAGCAGCGTGATGAGATCGGTCGGCTGCTGCGTTGCCGGTTGCTGCCCCGGCGTTGATGCAGATGCCGACTGTCCGGTCAGCAGCGCGGTCAAGAGCTGCCCGATATCGATCTGCTTCCCGCTCAACGCGGACTGCAGCAAGATCGGGAGCAGCAACCTGAAGAGATCGACGCCTTGCCCCGGCTTGGTGGGATCGTCGGCCATTGGTTTCTCCTTCGAAAGCGTTGCGAGGACGAGGATGAGCAGCAGCAGCGGATTGCCCGCCGGTGATGGAACTCGGATATCCGGCGGAAGTTTGCGCCGCGGGCGGTCGGGAACAACAACGGCCGAGTCGACGACGTTCTGCACCCGCTGCAACAACTGATCGGCCTCCGGACGAATTTCCGCCTCGTGGCGATTGATGGGTCCCCAATGCTTGCGGATGACGCGCAGCCCCACGGCAGCGGTTTCGACGGCGAAGGCCGGACAGATCTTGCACAGCCGTTGGAAGGCTGCGCCCTCCCCGGTGCCGAAGTTCTGCTGGGCAGACTGGGTCGGAGTTCCGGCGCCCTCTTGAAAGATCTGCAGGAACCCCTCGGGCTTGGCAGAATAGGTCGCAAACAATTTCGGCAGCTCGGGGCTGCCGCCGCGGGCATCCCAGCTCATCTGGAATAGTCCGGCCTCTGCGGTATCGGATGTGACGTTATCGGCCGAGGTGTCGCGGCCCTCCCAATATCGTCCGCTGCTCTCGCGCATCCCGAGACCGATCAGCAGCACGAACAAGTGGCGCAGCGTCGTTGCTCCAGCCGCGTCATTGCTCATGTTGGCGGCACGGAATTTTGAGTCGTACCAGGACAACGCGTCGGAGTGGTCGTTGCCGCTATTCCCCGCGGCCATGACACGCGCCGCCGAATCTCCAGCCTTCCATTTCGCGTACACCTGGCCGAACATCACGGCCATGCCCTTGACGTAGCCTCGAGGGGCGACGTCCCTTTCGTCCCAGTCAACGTGGGCAAGCTCGGACGCACCAGCGAGCTTGACGATGTCGTCGATGACTGCAGGCGACAGGCTGCCGTCGCTGCCTCCGACGCGCTCCATGAAACTGCGACCGCCCGCCATCCGGATCGGCGATTCGCCCAAGACCCCCCAAGTGTGTGAGCCGACGATCCCGTCGACAACCAGGTTGTGGTCAGCCTGGAACGAGCGCACAGCCTGGTCGGTCTCGGGCCCGAACTTGCCGCTCGGATTGATCCCCAGGAGATTTTGCAGGTCGATGACCGCCGGCCCACTGTCGCCAAGCTTGAGCTTGGGCCGAGATATGGTCGGTCGTCCCGCCACAGCGCCGGACAGATTGAAGGGCCACTGCGCCGTATCGTCGTAGCGCCCGGGGTCCTCCACGACCGAGACGTGGACGTGCTCGCTGTGGTCGCCCGGTCCCTGGTTGCGCGCCCGCCACACCCATGGCGACTGGGTGCTGCTGAAAATCCGCCCGTTGTGGATCACGTACTTGATGCGGGGATCTTGCGCCGCACGAAGCGAATCCGCGAATACCTGAGCGTCGAAGCCCACAGAAGGATCGTGGGTGATGTCGAGCGCAGTGACCACACCCATCCCGCCGTCTCGGACGTGCGGGTTGTGGTCGGATTCCCGCTGTTGGTGCGCCAGGTCGCCGATCGTCCCATCATTGTGCCTGTCCCGCGAGGGAAATTGCTGATCCACTTCGTCGATCAGCGTGATGAGGCTTTTCGCCAGCCGATTCCTCGCGTCGCCTTTCCACACCATGGTCGAGCCCTCGTAAGCTTTCTTTCCCGGCCAGTCCCGCAAGCTGAAGCGTGGCTGGATCGGCCGACTATTTCCCCTTGCTGGCCCCTAGGCCGAGTAGGACGCGCGCGACGCTCAGCAACGCACCGAAGCCGTTGGTCGCTCCGAACAAGCCGGTCAGGAGCGGGATGAGCGTCGCCAGGGTGCCGGCGACCGTCGGCTGCGAGCCCATGCCGAACGGCGTCCCGATGGTGCCGATGGCCTGCAGGATGGAGGTAACCGCGAGGCCGGCAGCGCTGAGCTGCACGCTCGGTTTCTGAATTGCCGGCGCTGTCGATTCCGTCGACGCCGTACCGGTGGTCGTCATGGACCCCGACGCTACTGCACCGGGCACGGTCTTGCCGGTTAGCCGCTCCATGAGCAGCGGCAGCAACAGCGCGAGGGGATCGGTGGGCCGCGGCGGCGATGTTGGCTGCTGCGGCGGCAATTGGCCGGTCAGCAGCCCAGTCAAGAGCTGCCCGATATCGATCTGCTTCCCGCTCAGCGCCGATTGCAGGAGGAGCGGCAACAGCACCTTGCCCTGATCACCCAACGCCGAACCGGGGGGCGTCCCCGGAATCGTCCCGGTACCGCCGGCCATCCTGTCCTTGAGAAGCAACATGAGTAGAACCATCAGCAATGAATGCTGACCCGGCGCCGGCCGGTCCGGCGAAGGCGTCTGGTCCGGCGGGCGCGGCTTCGGCGTAGCGGCCATCGTCTCTGCCGCCGCGCGGACCTCCGACACGCGGCGGGTCCAGCCTCTGCCGAATGTCGGAAAGGTACTCAGGCCCTGCAGAAAGGCCATGCGCTCATCGCAGATTTGTCCCACGAGCGTTTTCGGATCGACACGCAAGGTCGCGCCGATCGTCTCAGGGCCGATCTCTCCATCAACACCGGCGCCGACCAGGCGTTGCAGCACTTTCGCAGCACGGCCAATGCCGGAGTTCACGCCGTAATCGAAGACGGCATAGTCGACGCCGGACGGCAGCTCGTCGCAGCGCAGCGCATCCCAATATTTTTGCTTGTAGATCGCCTCGACCTGATCCTGCGGCGCCTGAAAGACATCCGACGGCAGACCCGGATGCGACTGCCGCCAGACATCCCATTCGCGCTGCAGGATGCCGCGCGACGTGCGCCCGCCCGGATCGCGCGGATCATCATCGTTGCCGCCTTCATGCTCGAGCAGGAGCGGCAGGCACTTTCTGAAATTCGACATCGCGGGATTGAGAGGAACCGGAGCCGACTCCGGCTGCTGCGGCTTCTTTTGCAGTGGCATCTCTCCGGGAGCTGGTGGACGGATGACGGCTCGCAAGCCCGCCCGGTTGAACGACGTTTCGGTCACGGTGTTGCTTTGGTTGCCGCCGATATATCGACCATTGCCGGCGACCATCGTCACATGATGCGGAGTTCGAAAGACCGCGATATCGCCGGGCTGCTCCTGGCCCAGCGGAACGTGAGTGCCCCAGCCGATGTCCGCCCAGCTGTCGGCAAACATGAAGCTGCCAACGTTGTTGCCGGGCGGCGTGTAGGGCGGACGGATGCCGTGGCGAGACAGCCATTCGGCAATCATGATGCCGCACCACTCGGTGTCATCATTGGCGAGCCTGCAATAGGGCTCGAGGTCGGGGAAATGGCTGGCGACCCGCATCGCCAGCATCGGCACATCGGGGCCGTCGTGATATTTTCCGATGTCGGCCCGCGCGTCGTTGATCCAGGGGTTCATTTGGGGCATGGATCTTTCTCTCGATCGTTGACCTTCGAATCCGCTTGCTCAAACCTTTTCCGGCCGGTTGCGCGGACAACGCGTCCTGCGCTGGCGGCTATGTACCTTTGCCAGCGGCCCCACCGCGTCCAAAGCTCAGCAACGAGCCGAAGCCGCCGGTCATTCCGATTGCACCGGTGAGGATGGGGATGAGGGTCGCCAGCGTTCCCGCGGTCGTAGGCTGCGTGCCCGCGCCGAATGGCGTTCCGATGATGCCGATCGTCTGCAGGATGGAGGTCAATGCGAGCCCGGCAGCGCTCAGTTGCACGCTCGGCTTCTGGATTGCCGGTGCCGTCGATTCCGTCCCAGGCCTGTCCGCAGACTGCGCTGGCGCAGCTTGCGCCGCGCCGGGTGGGAGCGTGCCGGTCAGCCGTTGGATGAGCAACGGGAGCAGCAGCGTGGTGAGATCCGTCGACTGCCGCGATATCGGTTGTGGCGCCGGCGCCGCAGGAGCCGGCACCTGGCCGGTTAGCATCGCGCTCAAGAGCTGCCCGATATCGATCTGCTTTCCGCTCAACGCCGATTGCAGCAACATTGGCAACAACAGCCGAAAGAAATCGAGGCCTTGCGCCGGCTGTACGGAATCGTCGGCTATTCGTGTCTCCTTGGAGAGCGTGGCGAGGGCGAGGAGCAGCAGCAGCAAGGGGTTGCCGGCCGAGGATTGCGTGGTCGAGGGCTGCGTGGTCGAGGGTTGCGTGGTCGAGGGGATGTCCGGCGGTCCATCTGCGATCGGCGCGAGGACATCCTCGGAGTTTTCGTATTCGCCTTCGCGCGAATAGGTCACGCCCATGTTGACGAACCGAGAGGATGTGATCGCCTGCGCCGTTCGCGTTGCCCAGTCGCGGCCGTCCTCGAAGCTCACAAACCATACCGGCAAATTCGGCTTGCCGGCCTTGCGCCGCAGCACGTCCATCTCTGTCGGAGTGCCGGCATCCTTCTCGACGATGATGCCGTAGACATTCGGATGCGCGACATAGGGGGTAGGATCGCTCTGCATCAAACCCGGATTCTTGGCAACGACGCCGAGGCCTTGGCTTTCGGCCATTGCCACGGCGCGCACCACGTCGGCGACTGCGTAAGCGTCTGGATTGTCCCACTCGATGAACCGGAAGCCGCTGTTCTTACGGCGCGTCAGCTGCTCGTTGATGTTGGCAATAAACCCCGGTCCGTTGGCGTCAGGCACGCCCTCATCGAATTCCTCCGCCGTGTCGGTCTTGGCGCGATACGGCGGGAATCGGCCGGAATCCTTCTCGTCAAACAGATTGCAGTAGGCGAGCGAGGGACCAAGTGATGGTACGTCATCAACATCGTAGGCGACCTCGAGCACGCGCCCGGTTCGGCCGTTCCCTCCGGCATCCGTCCCAATCAAATAATCGAGGGCCATGCCAGCGAACGGGTTGGAAGGGTGACCCGGCAACATGTTGCGCCCCTTGGCCGTCCGTCTGCTACCTACTACTACCTAAGATATATGCAACCAGAATATTCTATCTATTGTTGCACGATTCTGTCAAGCATTGACTACTCGTAAGTCGCGCGATGATGTGCGACGTACTTCACACTTCGCTCGCATCGGAGCTATTTCGGTAAATTTTTCATGTAGTCCGTGAGGAACGACCGCACCTGCGTTGGCACGCTGAGCGCGGTCTGCGCCACCTTGGGTGTGTCGGGCCCGGCCGCCCATTGCGGCACGAAGCCGAAGGTCTTTTCCGCCTCTTCCGCATAGACCTTGTCGACGTTGACGCGCGCGATCGCCGCGCGCAGGGCCTCGATCGCGGGCTGTGGCGCGGCAGGCGGCATCACGATCATGCGCTGGATGATGCCATCGGCGCTGATGATCGCCTTGTAGATCTCCCAGTATTCACCCGACGGCATCGTCCCTTTGATCTTCCGGTAGAGCTCATGGAAATTCATGAGCAGCAGGTCCTTCACCGGATCCGGAATGAAGAAATCCTTGCCGTCGAAGCCGGCGTCGTAGAACACCGGCATCGCCTGCCCGGTCTTCACCAAGGTCGGATCGACCACGCCGCGGTAGCTCGGCGGCGATTCCGAGAAGAAGTTGATCTCGCCGCGCTGGAACGCCAGCCGCGCCGACGGGCTCGAGCGATAGCCCGTGACGTATTTGAACGGCACGCCCAGCATGTCCATGGCGAGCCGCAGCCGCAGGTCCTTCGGGGTATCGACGCTCAAGCCTCCGAGGATCAGACCCTGCGCCTTGGCAATGTCGGTCGGCTCTTTCATCCCGGGCGCCACGTCGGTGCGCACGAAATGCACGGTGGTGCCGGCCTGCGTTGCAACAAACTCGTAGGTCTTGAAGTCGACGCGAAAGCGCTCGGGATCGAGCGCGTACATGAACGCGGTGCCGGTGAAGTAGCCGGCGATGCTGCCGTCGCGCGGCGCCACCTCGCCGAGATACTTGGCGCCGACGATGCCGCCGGCGCCCTCCATGTTCTGGATCACGATGTTGGGCTGGCCATCGACGTGACGCGCAAGGTGCTTGGCGAACAGGCGCCCCTCGATGTCGGTCGGGCCGCCCGACGCGAAGTTGATCAGGAGGGTGAGCCGCTTGCCCCGGTAGAAAGGATCGTCGGCGAAAGCCTTCGGCCCGGCGACCGCGAGCATCGCGCAGAGCGCGGCGGCGCGCACGAAAGCCATCGTGACCCTCCCTGTGCTTTATTCTTGTTTACGCCAAGCTTATCCACCTGCTCGACGGCGGGGAAGCACGTTGCAAGATGGCAGCGCCACGCTCACAATACAGCGTTAACGACGCCGACCATGATCAGGAAACGCCGGTGCTGGAAAAAGCCCAAACCCAAAGCTTCAACGCCTATGACCGCCCGCATGAGGATCTGCGCGAGTTCATCGCGCGCGCCGAGCGCGCCGACGAGATCGTGCGCATCAAGGGCGCCGACTGGAAGCTGGAAATGGGCACGCTCGCCGAGATCGTGAACCACGCCCGGCGCGAGCCTCCCGCGATCTTGTTCGAGGACGTACCAGGTTACCCGAAAGGCATGCGACTTCTCTCCGGCGCCACCAACTCGTCGAAGCGGCTGGCGATTACGCTCGGGCTGCCGGTCCCCAGCAATCCGCTCGACGTGGTGCGCGCCTATCGCGACCGCATGAAGACCCACCGGCCGATCGCGCCCAGGACCGTGGCGAAGGGGCCGGTGCTCGAGAACGTCGACCGCGACGGCAAAGTGGACGTGCTGAAATTCCCGGTGCCGTTCCTGCACGAGCACGACGGCGGCCGCTACATCGGCACCGACGACCTCGTGATCATGCGCGATCCCGACGATGGCTGGGTCAACGGCGCGACCTACCGCGTCATGGTGCAGGACAAGAACCACGTCTCGCTGTGGATCTCGCCGGGCAAGCACGGGCGGCAAATCCGCGAGAAATATTTCCGTGCCGGCAAGCCCTGTCCGGTACTGATCTCCTGTGGGCACGATCCGCTCTTGTTCCTCGCCGGCGGCAACGAGCTCAAGTTCGGACTGTCCGAATACGACTACGCCGGCGGCCATCGCGGCGAGCCATATGACGTGGTGGTGAGCGAGCTGCATGGGCTGCCAATGCCGGCGCATGCCGAGATCGTGCTCGAAGGCGAGATGATCGAGAACGTCAAGGCCAAGGAAGGACCGTTCGGCGAGTTCACCGGCTACTACGCCTCGAGCCCGAGCGAGCAGCCCGTCGTCGAGGTCAAGCGCGTCTATTACCGCAACGATCCGATCCTCGGCATCGCCTCGCCGATGCGTCCGCCATCGGACTTCTCCTTCAGCAAATGCGTGATGAAGGCCGGCATGATCTGGGACGAGGTCGAGCGCGCGGGCCTTTCCGGCGTCACCGGCGTCTGGGTGCACGAGTTCGGCGGCGCGCGCATGTTCAACGTCATCGCCATCAAGCAGGCCTATCCCGGCCACGCCACGCAGGCCGGCCTGCTGGCGGCCGGCTGCCAGTCCGCGTCCTATCTCGGCCGCTTCGTGGTGGTGGTCGACGACGACGTCGACCCCACCGACCTGTTCGATGTGATGTGGGCGATGTGCACGCGCTGCGATCCCGCAAGCGACATCGAGTTCGTGCGCCGCGCCTGGTCGGGGCCGCTCGATCCGCTCTTGGACAAGGCGAGCTCGACCAATTCGCGCGCCATCATCGACGCCTGCCGACCCTATGAGCTGCTGAAGGACTTCCCGATGGTCGCGCGCGCCAGCCCCGAGCTGGCGCAGAAGGTGAAGGAAAAATTCGCCGATATCCTCGGCAAGATCGGATGCTGAAGCAGCGAGTGGCGAATAGTGAGTAGCGAATAGTCGCTCGCTA
>Ga0126382_10000014_pt1 | contig 53525 bp, 70 predicted proteins | sample PanSoiMetPlot_30_FD_92548 | JGI IMG/M metagenome (GOLD analysis project Ga0126382, IMG submission 92548) | Tropical forest soil microbial communities from Panama - MetaG Plot_30 | ecosystem: Environmental > Terrestrial > Soil > Tropical forest > Bulk soil | place: Panama | collected 2016-02-17
GCTTCGCGCCTGCACCAATTCGCACATGTCCCTGCCAAAGGCGATCTTTCGGTTATAGGGGAGTTCCTGATCTGGGGGTCTGGCCGGTCGGCCTGGGCGGGTTCGGAGGTCACTTACTACCCCCTTAAACCTCATTATAGCAGGTTAATGGTCGTAACTTATTATTTTGTTGACCTTATGGGTGAATCGATGATAAGTCAGTTAGTCAAAGGACAACTCATGATCTCACTCGTAATCCCTATCGGCGCGAAGGACGGCGCGAAGTCCGGCGAGGTGGAAGTGGACGGCGGCACGCCGGTCAAGGGCGTGATCGTTGGCGAGCTTACCGCGCTGGTGATGGTGAGTGAGGACGAGGCCGAAGCGAAACCGGCTGCTCCTGCGGTTCCGGTGACGGTGACTCCGGCGACGACGACCACGACGCCGCCGCCCGCGCCCGCACCACCCAAGGTCTAAAACAGCGAAGCCGCTGGGGTTCGATGCCAGCGGCTCCATGAACGATATCTTCGACAGGCTTTACTTACGCGAAGTGTACAGCAACTTCGACCGTGAGGCAAGACCTGTCGAATGGACGTCTCGATTACTGAATACGCCGTCCAGCGCGGCGTGAACCCGCAAGCCATCGCCAACGCAGTGCGCGACGGGCGCATCACGCGCAACGCCGACGGCACCATCGATAGCGAAGCGGCGGATCGCGAGTGGGAAGCCCATAGCAAAGCCAAGATCTCCGCTGGACCCCACGGCCCCCAGCCGAAGCAGACCAGCGTCCCGGCGACGGAGCCGGTCGCGGGCATGATGTACGCCGACGCTCGCGCACTGAAGGAAGTCTATGACGCGCAGAGGAGAAAGCTGGAGCTTGAGGTCCGCGCTGGTGAACTGATTTCCCGCGCCGCTGTAGAACGCGCCGCCTTCAGCCGGTTTCGGATGATTCGCGATGCGTGCATGAACATCCCCGCCAGAGTCGCGCCACTCCTGGCCGGGGAGCGGGACGAGGCCAAGGTGTTCCAGATCCTTGAGGAGGAGATCCGCCGGGTATTTACCGACTTTGCGGAAACTAACCTGACTTAGGAGTGACTTATGACTTACATCGATAAGCCGAAGGACGATGAGGAAGACGACAACGAAGACGACAAGGAAGAGGAGTAACTATGCCGGACGCCTTAGAAAAGCTGAAGGACCTGAAGGACTCCATCGCCCAACTGCCCGCGATTCCTGGGACCGCGCAGGAACTCAGCGATGAAATGCGCGAGTGCCAAATCGCGGAGTTCGGTCCACCGGATAACTGGCAAATGAACACGCGCATCGGCCCTGAGCCCTCGCCGGTCTGCGCGTTTCCATCGTTGTACTTCCTGGGCTACGTGACGGTGAGCTTGCCCCAGGGCGGCTTCCGCCAGGAGGCGCCGCGCTACTGCGGAACCGGCTACGCCGCCGCCACCATGTTGCGTCTGGTGCAGGACAACTACGACCCGGACGCCAAGATGTATTACGACTGGCCGCAGGATGACGAGTACGGCGGCGGCTATGCCGCCAACCGCAAAGTGCCGTGGATCAAGGCCAAGGGCGGCAAGGCCAACGTAGGTTTGCAGTGCGAATACTTCACTCATGGTTACCCGCCGGATAAGTGCCTCGCCGCCGCGCTGGGTGAGTTCCGATAAGTGACCGTCACGCTCATTGACGAGTTGAGAATCGCGGACGCCCTCGCCGCATACGACCGTGCAGCCCGCGACGGCGCCAGACCTGATCCTGCCTTCACCGTCAGTCAATGGGCGGATAAGTTCCGTCAGCTATCGGCGCGATCCTCGCCGGAGCCGGGACCGTGGCGCACGTCGAGAGCGCCGTTCCTGCGAGCCATCATGGACGATCTGTCGCCAGCTTCCCGCGTGGAGACGGTGGTCTTCCAGAAGGGGGCGCAGATCGGCGGGACGGAGTGCGGCAACAACTGGTGCGGCTTCACGATCCACATGGCGCCCGGTCCCATGCTCATGGTGCAGCCGACCATCGAGATGGCGCGGCGCAACAGTAAGCAACGCATCGGCCCGCTCATCGAAGACTCCGTCGTGCTGCGCGAGCGGGTGAAGGATTCTCGAGCCCGCGACAGCAGTAACACGCTACTTAGTAAGGAGTTTCCTGGCGGGTTACTGGTAATGACCGGAGCTAACTCAGCCAAGGGACTCCGGTCTATGTCGGCGCGTTACTTGTTCCTCGATGAGGTCGATGGTTACAAGGGCGACGTGGAAGGCGAAGGCGAACCGTGCGGACTCGCCATCGCCCGCACGACGAACTTCGCACGCCGGAAGATCTTCATCGTCTCGACGCCGACGGTATCAGGCCACTCGCGCATCGAGCGTTTCTACGAGGACAGCGACAAGCGGCAATACTGGGTGCCCTGTCCGCACTGCAACGAGATGCAGATCCTGGTCTTCGCGCAGTTGCGCTGGCAGCACGGCAAGCCGGAGACGGCCCGCTATCACTGCGCGGGCTGCGGCGAAGCGCTCCAGAACCATCACAAGGCCTGGATGCTTCCGCGTGGCGAGTGGAGGCCGGACGGCGCGGAGAACTCGCGCATCCACGGCTATCACCTGTCGTCGCTCTACTCGCCGGTCGGCTGGCTGTCCTGGGAAGAGGTTGCTCGTAAGCGCGACGAGGCCGGAGAAGACCCGGAGAAGCAGCAGATCTTCTGCAACACGATCCTGGGCTTGCCCTGGCTGGACGTCGCGGAGGCGCCGGAGGCCGACCGGCTGTACGAACGCCGGGAGGATTACCAGATGGGCGTCGTGCCGGAGGGCGGCATCCTGGTCACCGCTGGCGTGGACGTGCAGTCGCGCCGCCTGGAGTGCGAGATCGTCGCCTGGGGTCGCGACCGGCATAGCTGGTCGGTGGACTATCGCGTATTCGACGGCGACACCACGCAGCCCGCTGTCTGGGAGAACATCACCAAGCTCTTGGACGAGGACATTCCGACCGAATACGGTCAGCCCACGAGGATCGCGAAGCTCGCCATCGACACCGGCTACAACACGATGGCGGTTTACGACTACGTGCGGCGCATGAGCCCGATGCGCGTGATGGGGGTTAAGGGAAGCAATCGTCCCGCGTCCCTGGTGGGGTCCGCTTCCATGGTGGAGGTCGGACCCCACGGCAGCAAGCTGAAATACGGCATCCGGCTCTGGCCGGTCAACACAGACATTGCGAAGGAGGAGTTGTACCGCTGGCTGCGGAACCGCACGCCGGACCTGGGCGCGGGCGAATCCTGGCCGGTCGGCTTCTGCCACTTCCCGAACTACTCACGCGAGTACTTTGAACAGCTAACAGCGGAGCGGTTGGTCACCTCGACGGTGCGCGGCATCAAGAAGACCCAATGGGAAAAGCACCGCGAGCGGAACGAGGCGCTGGACTGCCGGATCTACGCACGTGCGGCGGCGGCGAGCCTACGGTTTGAAAACTGGAACGAAGCCAAATGGCAGGATCTCCAAGACCGGCTGACCTCCAGCGAGCGCAAGGGCGAGCCGCCCAGCGCCAAGAAAGCAGTCATGAACGCGCCGAAGCTCCGCACCACGCCGATGCCGACGTTTACCAGCTTCGCGCCAAGGACGGACTTCACGGAGTGATGGATGGCTGATCGCGGCGACCTCATCATCTACCAGGGCGACGATTGGGGCGCGACCGTCAGCGTCTTCAACGGGACCGCGCCAGCCGATATCACCGGCTATACGGCGAAGGCGCAGATCCGCCAGGACGTCGCGGACAACGACGCCGACGTGGACGTGGAGATCGTGACGGCGGTCACCTCGCCAACCATCAGCCTGACCATCCCGGCGGCGGTCACTGCGGATATGTGCGGCGATTATGTATGGGACTTACAGATCACTTCGCCAGCCGGACAAGTTACTACCATCCTCGCCGGTAACGTGCGAGTAACCCAGGAAGTTACCAGGGCGGTTGCATGACGCAACAGTTCAGAGCCACGCTCACTCCCAAACAGCAATTCAAGGTGTCTTACTGTCAGGGACCTCCTGGGCCTCCGGGTCCGGCGGCGTCCCAGAGTCCCTGGACGCAGAACATCGACGCGGCTAACCACGATCTGAGCAACGTCCACAACATAACGGCTTCCAGCCAGATCAGTGCGCCGTACCTGAATATCGCAGACCTGACGCCGCCTAAGTCATGGACGTTTTTTGGCGATGCGGGTAATCTAAACCTGTCGTATTACGGGAACAATCTCTTCGGCTTCACTGGCGTTGATCCGTTCGGGATGTCAGTCTCAGGAGATCTCTCTGTTGCCGGTAGTGTGAACATTCTCGACCAATACAACCTGGGCTACACCTTCAAGATTAACGGCATTCCTATCGGAAGCGGGTCGCAGACGCCCTGGACGAGTGACATTGATGCCGGAGGCTACCAACTCTATAACGTAGGCATCATAACTACCAACGCTCATATCAATGTGCGCGGCATTCAGATGCCGGATGTATGGAGCACTTATGCCTGGAACATGTCGCTGGATAACCTGGGCGGCAACTGGACCGTGCGGCGCACCGACACCTGGGTCAACTTGCTTCAGGTCGATCCAAGCGGCAACGTCAATATCCCGGCGGGCGCAGAGTACCGGGTCAACGGAGTTCCGATTGGCGGCGGTGGCGGCGGCGGCAGTCAGACGCCCTGGCTTAGTGCCATCGACGGCGGCGGCTTTGGTTTGTACAACGTCGAAAGCATCGATGCGACTTGGTTCAACGGCAGCATCAATACGACCTGGATGTACATCACCGACCCCGGCATCTCGTTCCAGTGGGGCGTAGGCACCAGCGGCGGCGTGTTGAAGTTCCAGCGCAATACCGACTGGCTCACCGTTCTGGGTCTGGACGGAAATACCGGGCGGGTCGGCGTCCTCAATGGAGCCCCGGCTTATCCACTCGATGTTACCGGCGACGTGAATACCACCGGAGTCTATCGGGTCAACGGCGCACCGTTCGCGCCTGGGCTGGACGTGCGCGTGAACTCCACGCCCTACGGTGCTTCGACGATCCTGAACATGATCGCCGGGACGAACATCACGCTGGGAACAAGCTTCTCTGCGGGCGTGATGAATCTGACGATCAACGCGGCGCAGACACCGTGGTCAACAAACATTGACGGCGGCGCTAAGAACCTGAGTAACGTGAACGTACTTACCGCCGTTCGGCACATTACCGCGACACTCCCCGCTGGAAATAACGTTCCGTTCTTCGCCACTGGTAGTGACGGCGCCGGATCTATCGCCTTTGGCTTCAATCAGGCGGGCGTGAACAGTTACCTCACCTATTACGGGCCTAGTCATGGAGCGGCTGTCCCAAAGCGAGGCAACTTCAATATTGAATGCGGCACTGGTTTCTGCGTAGTCACCAATTCCAGCAACGTGCGCGTCTACGTAACCCAAGCTGGCCTCGTGGGCATCGGCCTTGGCGCGGCCAGCCCCGCCTATCAACTCGACGTTGGCGGCGATATCAACGGTAGCGCAAACCTTCGGCTTCCCGGTCTTCCATCTACCGCGCCAGCCGCTGGCGCCAAGACACTTTGGTACGACCCAGCCGACGGCAATCGAGTCAAGTATGCAGCTTAACGAGGAACTTAGATGACTTACACCGAATCATCGCAACTTATGGTCGATATGAATTTTCGCGGGCGCGTGAAAGTCGCCGCCATGCAGTTCGCGACGGCGATTATGAACGAGGAGCCGACCATCGTCGCGCATAATGCGCGGCTGAGATGGGCTCAGACCATGTATCAGCAGCCGGACGCCGTCGCCTCCCAACTCCAGACGCCCACGGTCATGGACCCGGCAGTTCAAAGCGCTGGCGCCCAGATCGAGGACGCCGCACTGCAAGGCGCAGTGGAAGCGGTCGTCAACAAGCTGATCTGATGCCCTGCAACCGCAGACCGAATCCGATTCCGTTGCCGTGCCAGCAACTCGCCCAGGCGCAAGCGCAGATGGGCGTGCTCATGCGCGGGCAGAACATCAGCGCCATCGAGACGCCGCAACTGGGGCGCGTTGAGTACGAGGGCTCGCAGACCGCCATCGGTGATCTGCAACGCTACATCGACCAACTCACGGCGCAGTGCGCTCTCGCCCAGGGCGACCTCACTGGCTATCTCCGCGCACGCCGGAGGCCGGTATCGATGGAGGCCATCCCGTGACGGCTGCGCCGGTCAAGTGGATCTCGCGGCTCTGGAGCAAGCCCAGCGCTATGTCCAGCGAGTCGCCGGTTCGCTTTGGCGAGCGGGCGCACGCCGGAGCTTCCCGCTGGCGCAAGCAACTCGCGAACTGGTTGCCGTTCCGCGCCATGGCAGACGCGGAGATCCTGCCGGACCAGGACATGCTGGTGGCGCGTGCGCGGGACCTCGCCAGGAACAACGGCGTCACCAGCGGCGCGTTCCAGACACTCGTGGACAACGTGGTCGGCATCGGGCTGCGCCTTGCGTGCTATCCCGATTACCGCGCCCTGGGACGCGACATTACCTGGGCCGAAGAATGGTCGCAGCAAGTCGAGTCACTCTGGAGAACCTGGGCGGATACGACGGCGTGTGACGCCGCCGGTAAGTACAACTTCCACTTCCTCACGTCGCTGGTCTACAGGTCCTGCATCGAGTCCGGCGAAGCGCTGGCGTTGCCTCTCTGGCTGGAGCGTGGCGACACGCCCTGGCGCACGTGTCTGCAACTGATCGAAGTAGATCGTCTATCGAATCCGAACTTCACGCCGCCCACGCTGAAGCTCCGCGGCGGTATCGAATTAGACGACTACGGCAAGCCGCTCACCTACTACGTGCGCGTCATGCAGGACTGGATGGTGATTACCGGCTGGGTCAACGTGGTCGGTCCCTGGCAAGCCATTCCCGCCGAGACTTCCTGGGGGCGCAAGCGCGTGATCCATGTGCTCTCGACGGATCGCGTGGATCAGACTCGCGGCAAGCCGGTGCTGTCCTCCGTCATCGAGCAGTTCCGCATGCTGGACAGCTACCAGCGGACGGAGCTTCAATCCGCCATCGTGAACTCCCTGGTCGCGGGCGTCATCGAGACGCCGCTTGATCCCCAGGCGATCCACGAGTTGATGGGCGGCGATCCGAACGCCTACCTGGAAAACAAGAACCAGTGGCGCGTCCAGCTTGAGGGCGGCGCCATCATCCCGCTGTACCCAGGCGACAAGCTCACTCCGTTCACGCCCACGCGACCCGCGCCGCAGTATTCCAACTTCGTCGAAGCGGTGCAGAGGCAGATCGGTGTCGCCCTGGGCATGCCGTATGAGTTGACGATCAAGGATTTCAGCAAGACGAACTACTCCAGCGCTCGCGCCGCGCTCAACGAGGCGTGGAGATATTTCGTCACGCGCCGCATGTTTGTCGCGAACTACTGGATGCAGCCGGTGTACCGGCTCTGGCTGGAGGAGGCGATCAACGCGGGGATGATCGACGCGCCGGGTTACTACGAACTGCGACCGCTCTACGAACGCGCCAAATGGATCGGCCCAGGTCGCGGCTACGTGGACCCAATTAAGGAAGCCGAGGCTTCGCAACTCCGCATGTCTTCGATGACCTCGACATTGGAGAAGGAGTGCGCCGAACAGGGCGACGACTGGATGGAAGTGCTGGAACAGGCCGCGATTGAACGCGAGCGGCTGAAGCAGTTGGGGCTGTATGTCGAACCGCCGCCGCCCACGCCGGTCGGCTCGCCAGCGGAACCGACAGTCACGCCGGTAAGGGCGAAGGAGTAAACATGCCAGGGCATCCGCTATTCCGCGTGCTGCAAGCGATTCAGGAGAGGCCATGGGCTATCACCGACCGCTCGATGGTCACCATCATGGATATCGTCGAACGCCACATGGACGGTCGCGAGATCGACCTGGAGGCCGTGGCGGCGAAGCTGGGCCAGCCACTCGACAATACCGGCGGCGACGTCAGCATGCGCGGAAGTATCGCGATCATCGACGTCACCGGACCTATCTTCCGCTACGCGGATATCTTCACCAGGATCTCCGGCGCTACGGCCATAGAGACGCTCAGTCAGAATTTCCAGACGGCGATTGAGAGTTCCGCCGTGCAGCAGATCGTGCTGAACGTCAACTCACCGGGCGGTCAGGTGGACGGCGTGAGCGAGCTTGCCGACATGGTGCGGGCTGGCGCCGCCGTCAAGCCTGTCACTGCTTACGTGGACGGGCTCGCCGCCAGCGGCGCTTACTGGATCGCGAGCGCAGCCAATCGCATCGTGGCGAACGAATCAAGCTTCCTGGGCTCCATCGGCGTGGTAGTGACCGTGATGGATAATAGGGCGGCTCAGGAAAAGCGGGGAGTCAAGCGGTACGAGATCGTCAGCACTGTGTCCCCGTTAAAGCGGGCTGACGTGGCAACCGACGAAGGCCGGTCCCAGCTTCTCGCCATCGCTGACTCCCTGGCCGAAATCTTCGTTTCCCGCGTGGCTGCGTTTCGCGGCACGACAGCGGAGAACATCACGCAGAATTACGGTCGCGGCGGCGTCATGATCGCACGGCAAGCCGTCGCCGCCGGAATGGCCGACGCTGTGTCCAACTTTGAATCGCTGATGAACGAGTTGGGCAACCCGGTCACGATGGAGTCTCTCATACGTCCAGCGGCGTCAGCCGCCCAGGAGTTAATCACCACGATGGAAAATCCGACGACGACTACAGCGGCGGCAACGCCGACTGTCGCTACACCGGCTCCTGCGCCGGTCGCGGCTGCACCCCCGGTCGATCAGAAACTGCGGATCGCAGCCATTCTCACTTGCCAGGAGGCCAACGGACGCGAGCAACTCGCCCGCACGCTGGCGCTGGAAACTGACCTCGACCCGGAGGCCGCACGCAAGATCCTCACGGCTGCGCCGCTCGCGGTCCCGGCTGCACCGGCGCCCGCGCCCAACCGGCTGGAACAAGCCATGACGCAAGTCCCCAATCCGAAGGTCGGCACCAGCGCCGACGCAGGACTGGGCGATAGCGCGGAGGCCGACGCCGCCAGCATTCTGCGATTCGTCCCGAAGGACCGGCGGGTCGCGTAAGGAAAGGAAAAGAGCATGCCAGCAGTAGCAAATCCCATGGCGCAAGCCATGTTCTCAACGACGGCATTTTCTTACTTGCCGTTGCTCACCGATGGCGACGACGTCGTATCGCGGAGCGGCACGGTGGCTTCCGGCATCGGCGTCCTGCTTCGCGGCACCATCGTCAAGATTGATCCCGCGACCGGCGCCATCACGCTTCCCGCTACCGCCGCCGATTGCAACGCAATCCTGGTCAACGACGTGGACTCGACAGCCGCCACCGTCGCCGCGACCGTCTATCTCAGCGGAAAGTTCTCCGCAGCCGCAGTGGTATGGCCCGCTGCATTGGGGCATGGCGCCGTGGCAGATGCACTCCGCAACTTCTCCATCCTCATCGAGTCGGTCGTCTACACCGACGGCACGTTGGTCAAGTCGGCGCCGCTCGATGCGGAAGCCGCCCAGGCCAAAGCCCAACTCGATGCGAACCGCGCCGCGCTCAAGGCAGCGGAAGACGCAGCCGCAGCCGCCGCCACCGAACCGCCGCCTCCTCCGGCAGTGCCGCCCAGCGATTCTCTCCTGGGTTACCTGACGGCTGAAGAGCGGGCGCTGCACCCCGAACTCGCGGATGTTCCGCCGCCTGAACCGGCTGCGCCGCCGACGACTCCTCCACCGACGACGCCGTAGGTGGATCTTTTGGCCGTTCCTGCGGCTAGGCGATGAGTCGCAGGAAGCGGCGGGATTACAAAGCTTGGACATTTCAGGAGCAACAGAATGGCAGATCTTTTCTCGACAGACGTGCTGACAAGGGTCGTCGCCTCCTTGCTGGGCAACCCGCAGTTTCTGATCGACAGATACTTCGGCACGGTGCAAACCGAAACAAGCGAAGACATTCACTTCGACACACTGGACGGCAAGCGGCGCATTAGTCCGTTTGTAAGTCCATTAGTCGAGGGTCAGATTGTAGCTTCGCTCAACTTCAAGACGGCAACGTTCCGGCCCGCTTATGTGAAGGACAAAAGGGTGTTCGATATGAATCGTCCGCTGAAGCGCACTGCGGGCGAGCAGATCGGCGGCACGATGATGCCTGGGGACCGGCTGCGGCAGCTCATCGCCCGCGACTTACAAGACCAAGTAGATATGGTTCGCCGTCGCATGGAAGTGATGGCGAGTGAGGTATTGGTAACTGGTAAGTCAACCATCACGGGCGATAAGTATCCGACCGTCGTGCTGGACTTCGGTCGCGCCGCCGGTAACACCATCGTGGCCTCCACGTTGTGGAGCGTCTCGACCGCAACGCCGCTCGATGACTTTCAGGATTGGTCGCAGATCGTCTTGCAGAGCACGGGCGTGCAGGTGACCGACGTCATCATGGGCGTGGATGTTTGGAAGGTCTTCCGCTCTCACCCCAACGTGAAGGACCGGCTGGCGTTGCAGCGGGTCTATCAGAACATGCCGACGATGACCCAGGACGCGCAGATCACCGAAGGCGGCGTGTACCAGGGCACCATCGACGGCTTCAATATTTTTGTCTATGCCGGTTGGTATGTCGATCCAGCCGACGGCGTGGAGAAACCCATTTTCCCGGCGCAGACCTGCGTGCTGACGTCAGCCGCGCTGGAAGGCGTGCAAGCCTACGGCGCCGTGCGCGACGAGCAGGCCGGTCTGCAAGCGGTCCAGTATTTCGTCAAAAGCTGGATCGAGGAAGATCCATCGGTGCGGTTCGTCATGCTGCAATCCGCGCCGCTGGTCGTGCCCTATCGCCCGAACGCGAGTTTCAAGGCGAAGGTGCTCTAGTTTTGCTCGCGGCTCCATCGCCGGAGCCGTGGGTCAAATCCGGCGCATTCCCCGGAGCCACCCAGCCAGTTGCGGCGCCGGGGAATCGCGCAGGGAAGGAGGAATAGTTGGCGACGGCGTTCAATGCGTTCTTCGCGCCGGAACTATGGCAGGCCCTCCTGCCGGTGTTCGGACAGCAAGTCGAATATCGCATCGGCGGCAATTCGCCGGGATTCATGATCTCCGCGATCTGGAAGGACGGCGCCGAAGACGAGGATCAATCGCCTGGGCGCTATTCGCATTTGTGGATTCAGAATGCGGACCTGCCCAGTGTGCCGGAGCGGGGCGATGCCGTCTTTCGCGACGGAGTGGAGTTCGACGTGGTGCGCGTGAACGAATACATCATCGGCTACACCAGCGTCGTGCTCGTGGAGAAGCCGTAATGGCGATTCCTGACTTCGCCGGAGAAGCGGCGGGTTATGCCGCCAAGGCTCGCCGGTTCTTCAAGTGGCAACTGCGCATCAAGACCAAGCAGAGCGGCTACTTCAGACAGCCGCAACTCGCTGATCCGCAGATGCGTGCGATTGGCGAAGCGATGATCACGGCGCAGAAGGCACGCTGGTCAGTGGCGAAGGATGCTTACGGCAATCCGGCGCCCAAGCTCAAGACGCGCTACGCCATCGTCAAGCAGAAGGTCACCGGCAAGCGGGCGATCCGCGACAACGTGCTGACCGGCATGCTGTCGTCCAACTTCACTTTGCGCAAGGCTTCGGGGAGACTGATCCGCGCAGAGAACACAGCGAAACAGGCTCGAGATCACGCTCGCCGCGCCCAGGGCTACGCGGAGATGATCGGCTTCGCGCCGGACGATCAGAACGTGGTGTTCCAGGCGGCGAACTCGCAGTACGGCGTGTATCTCAAGAGAGGCTGGGTGACCGTGCGTGATTAGCCGTTCGGGTCTGATTACTGCGGTGGTGAGCACGCTCCAGTTGATCCCCGAACTGGTGGCCGCGCTGGAAGGCGATCCGGCCAACGTGTTCGGCTACATCGACGTGAACCCGCAGATGAACTCGCGGGCGCGGGCGATCTACCAGCAAGCCCCAGGGACCGTGATGGTGTACTGGGACGAGACGACCATCACCGAAGGCGAGATGGAGGGCTGGCTCCACGTTCTGATGATCTTCATTCGCGCCAAGAAGGGAAGCTCGCCGCTGGACATTGGCGATCTCATCGTGAACGGCATTCCCGTACCGGGCGACGGGTTGCGCTGGCGGTTCTGCCCGGTCATGGACGGCGTCTTACCGGCGACTCTCAAGGAACTGGGTTGGACGCAAGACACTGAGGGAATCGATTACCTCTACATACGAACTGAAATCAAAGAATCAGGAGATGCGTAACACATGGGCACCACAGTTGTAGATCCACCCGTCGAAACCGTGACGCCGATGGTGGGACCGACCAGTTGTCCCGCCAACGTCAGGGAGACAAAAATCGCCTTCGGCTTCAAGCCGCAATCCGCCGTTCAAACCGAGAACTTGATTGCGGAGGTCTGGTCACTCACCAAGACCAACCCGGCGTTGATGGTCGTCAACCCGATTAACGAAACCGATGCGATGGATATCGGGAAAGGCGATGAGTTTCCAACTCAGACATTCCCGTCTAACATCGACGCCGCCGTGACGATTGAGAAGTACGTCTCGTCGCAATTCATGGCATGGTTGTTCTGCTTCACCACCGGCAATGCGACCAAGACAGCGGCGGGAACCGGCTTCACTTACGCGGCGACTCCCAGCGATCCGGTTGTGCAGTGCATCAACTTGCCGCCGTTCACGTTCGCGGAGCAGATCCGCACGCCGCCGGACTCAGTCATTGATCGCGCCGGTATCGGCTTCGTCGTCAACGACTGGACGCTCACCATGCAGAGCGGTCCAGGCCGCGCCAACTGCACCATCAGCGTGAACTGCGTGGGGACCGGCAAGATGGCTTCGCCCAGCGGACTGACTCCATGGCCCGCAGTGACGAAGGAGAACTTCCTGAACGCGGCATCCGCGGCGATCAACATTGTGGGTCAGGACTACGTGTTGCAGCAGAGCTTCATCTCGTTGGAGCTTCGCTGGAACAACAACGTGCGTTTGCCCAGCGGTTACTTCCCAGGTAGCGGTACTTACCAGGGTTACGCCGTGCGCGGGCGCATGGAGTACGGCGACCGTGAGTGCGCGTTAACGTTCGTCGCCCGCGCATCCAAGGGAAGCGCGGAGTACAACGCTCTCGTTTCCTCGCCGCAGACCGAAGGTCCCGTGACTGTCACGGTGACCGGCGCGATCATCGGCGCGGGGCCGGACACGCACAAGTTCACGGTGAACTTCCCGCGTGCGGTGTTCAGTGCAGTGACCAACGGCGAGGCCGACGGCATCGTGACCGTCAATTGCACGGTGACGCCGCTGAAGCCCACAACCGGCGCCTATGTGACTTTCTCCGCGACCACTGACAAGGACGCAATCCTGGGGCTGTAAGGAGGCGCATATGTCGATTCTCACGCTGATGCTTCTCATCGCCGCATTGCTCTGCTTCCTGGCCGGGACTGTGCAGGTGCAGACGCCAGCCGCACGCCCGATTAACTGGCAGTCGTTGGGGCTGACTCTGCTCACCATCGTTTTTCTCATCAATAACGCGAGGACTTGAATGTTCGATCTTAGCTGTGAGATTGCATTTGAAGCGCGTGTCGCTTCGACCGGCGGATCACCCCAGGAGGTCGTGCTGCGCTATCCGACCGATGCGGAGTGGATCGCTAGGGCGAAGGCCAGGAAGCTGATCATCCGGCGCCTGGGGCGCGGCGTCAGCGAGACGGTCCTGCCGGAACCCGGCGAAGCGGAGGTCAAGCTCTATCAGGCCATCGCCATCAACGGCGCACCGGCCATGACGCCCGCAGAAGCGCAGAAGGTTCTGGAAACCATCGGCAACTGCGACGTGATCGGCGTGGAGCTTGAGGATAATGACGCCGAAGTGGAGGCCGTCATCCTAAACGGTCGCGTGAAGCACCGCATGAAACTGCCGACCGCTGATCAGGTGGTGAAGTTCCGCCGGTCGGCCTTCCGGCTTCTGGATCTACCGTTCAACCAGCAACAACTCGTCGTCACGCCGGAGGCCGGTGCGCGGCTCTACGACGAATGCGGCGGCAAGAGCGACGACTATCCGAAAGGGATACCGGCTATCCACAAGGACGCCGTCGCCAGGGCGGTGATCGACTTCACCGACCGCTCGCTTGGACCTCGTGATGACGGAAATTTTTAGTCGGCGGGGACTGGCCGGAGCAGCCCTCTCCGCGCTTTATCTTTCACCGGCTCCTGAGACAGGGCAACCTGTGTCCCAGCCCGAAGTTGTGCCCGGAAGTGTTGACGGAGACGCCGGAGCCGGACGACAACGTTTTGCCGTGCGAACTGTGTCCGCGAGTTCTCCTCAACGAATATTTGGCCTCTCCCAACGCAGCACTCCTGGCGTCAGTACTTGACCTTGATTTCGCCCTCCAGGTGGGCATGGCGGTGACGATGGCGGAAGTGCCCTATCCAGTGTTCGTCTTGCTCCGGCAATTAGTCGAGGAACGCGACCGCTTCCGCCAGGAAGAGATGGAGCGGGCGAGGAAACGTTAGATGGCAGCTTCCCAACGCATCACGCTGGAAGTTCAATTCAACTCAGCCGCCGCGCAGAAGGATGTTCAGAACTTAAACAAGTCCATCCGCGACACCGGCAAGGCTGGCGTCGAAGCCGGAGCCGAAGCTTCCAGCGGTTTCGCCAAGATCTCTGCCAGTGTCGAATCAGTGGGCGAAGATATCACGCGCCTGGGCAACGCATTCGCCGCAGCCGGAATTGCGAAAGGATTGAAGGAACTCATCGGCCTGGGCAATGACCTGTCGCGAGCCACCAGGGGCATTGAGGAGTTTGCCGGTGGAGCGGAAGCCCTGAAGGAATTACGCGAGTACACCAAATCAACCGGCGCCGGTTTCGATGAGATGGTTACCGCGCTCAACAAGATGGTCCGATTGGGCGTGCCGATTGATGAGGCAATCCGCCGCATCAAGAATCTGGATGACGCCCTAGCGGCTGCGCATCTCCCGGTGTCTACGCTCAAGGAAGCACTGGAGGCCATTGACAAACTGGTCGTGAGCCCTAAGGTCAGCGGCAAGCAACTGAAGGGACTGTCGGACGAGTTGGGCATCCCGCTATTCCAGAAAATGCTGGAGGTGACCGGCAAGAGCGCCAGCGAAGTGAACAGCGAGATGAAGGAGTTCTCCGGTCCTCTCGCCGCCAAAATGATCACCACGCTGATCGGCATGAACGTCCACGGTAGAGCCGCCAATGAATCGATCACAGATCTGGCGCGGCAGCAGAACAAGCTGAAGGATGCGGTTGGCGAAGTGGCGCTCTCGCTGAATCAGAACTTCGGTAAGGCCATCGGCAACGTACTTTCATTAGTAACTCACTTAGTCGAAGGAGTGAACGAGCTTGTTATCGCCATAGGTAAGTTGCCCCCGGTGTTGAAAGATTCGCTGGTTTATATTGCCAGCACGGCTCTCGCCGTGAAGAGCATCACCAGCATTTTTCGCCTCGTGCGATTCGGCTTGGGTATTGGCGCCCCGGCTGCGGCGGGAGTTGGAGCGGTAGCGGCTGGAGAAGCCGCCGTAGCTGCCGGAACCGCCGGAGCGCTTGCGGGAAGTTCACTTAGCGGTTATGGCGCCCTGGGCATCCTGGGCACGACCGGCACGGCGACCGTGGGAGTCCCCGCAGCCGCCGCAGCCGCAACCACGAGCCTTACGGCCCTGGCGGTAGCAGCCGGTGGCATCGCTGCGGCGTTTGGCGCCATCACATTGGCGATCATCAATTACACCCGAGATATCAAGGACGTCAACAAAGATTTCTATTCCGATTACGAGACGGCGAGGAGACGTCCAGGCGCGGGTGCGGGGCTCTATGGAGTCTATACCAGGGCTGGCGCCGACCCGGTCGAACTAGCCATGATGGAAGAGGCTACGCGTAACCGCCGCTACGCGAACCTGCCGACCAATCGCCAAGAACGCGCCGCATATCGTCAGATGGCGCAGGCGTTTTCATCGCCCGCATACATCCAGGGCGCCGGAGGCCTCCCTCTGTTCTTCCCGGCTGGGGCATCACCAGCAGAAGCGGCGCAAGCACGAGCCGAATACGAACAGGCGCGGCAAGAGAACGTCGTCAAGATGCGCGAGGAGACGGAGAACGCCAAACGGGAAGTGCTGGCGGCACAAGCGGAACTGGCGCGAGTCGGCAAGGAAGCCATCCTGGGAATCCCGTTTGAATTTGAAGCTGACGTCAGCCGCGTGAAAAAGAACGCCGATGCAATCGCGCAGTATCGCATCAAGGCCAATCTGAAGGTGGACGTCGAACTCGCGAAGGCCGAAGAGGAACGCAAAAAGGACGAACTCAAGAACGCGGAGGAGGTCGCCCGCGCCACTCGCCAGCTAACCGTCGCCCAGGCGGAAGCCCGGTACGGCGAGGACACCATCAGCGGTCGGCAGAGAGTCGCGGAAGCGCGGGCGAAGGCCTACGAGCAGGATCTGGAGGCCGTCAAGAAGCTGGAGCAGGACCGGATCGCGGAGCGGACGAAGGTGCTGGCCGAAGGCACTTTCCACGACCGGATGATTACCCTCGACGCCGCCAAGTTGACCAACGACCAACTCACCCAGGCCTTCCGCGAGATGCAAGCCGAACGTGACCGGATCTATGAGAAGGGCGAGCAGGAGAAAAAAGACAAGGCCATCCAGTACGACATTGCCATTGCCAAGCACAGGATCGATGTCGAAAAAGAAACGCAGAACTTGCTGCTGGAGATGGCGAAGAAACGGATCGAGGACGAAACCAACCTTGCTGTCGCGGCGCTTACCCAGGTGTCGGCGTACCGGACCACGGCTGCGGAACTCCGGCGTCCCAGGAATCTGGAAGAGCGCCTGGGGCAGATTCGGGATATCGAAGCGGAGCAGGTCTACTTCACGCGGAAACAAGTCGAACTGCAAAAGCAAGCCAATCTCGATTACGTCGAATGGTTCAAGGACACCCACACCAAAGCGGTCGAACAGGCCCAGGAGTTGACCGACGAGGCGCGGCGTCAGAATGAAATCCTCGACATTCAATCCAATACCCGCGTGCAGGAGGCGCGGTTTGAACGCTGGCGCCAGACCAACGAAGCTATCCTGGCCGACCAGCAAGAGATGTACGGACAGTTGCTCTCGTTCACTGATCAGTTCTGGAATGCGCTGACGGATCGGTCGCACTCCGTCTGGCAGAACATCGGCAATGCGATCAAGAGCGCATTCAGCAATGCGCTGAAAGGTTTCGTCACGTCACGGCTCGCCGGATTCCTGCAAGAGACGTTCGGCGGCGGTCATGTGGAGTTCACCGGCAACTGGCTCGATAGACTCCTGGGACGCAAGCCTTACTTTGAAGGCAGTAAGGAAGCTATGCCAGCGCTCGCGATGCAGCAAGCTGGCGCATCGCTGACTTATTCCGGCGTGGCGCTCTACAACGCGGCAAACAACCTGGATCTGGCGGCGAATGCTCTCATTGCGGCGGCGAATCAACAAATGCTCGCGAGCGGCGACACTCCCGGTGGTCCACGCCTCGTCGCCGGAGGATCGGGTATCGGCGGCATCATTCACGACGACGGCCAGGGAGACGCCCAGCGCATGATGGATGATCTCTCCACCATGCCGACCTACGACATTGCGAACCTGCCGAGGACGACGCCACTGCCCTCAGTGCTCTCGACCATCGGAATGCCCGGTATGCCCCGCACGACGCGCCTGGGCGGCTTCCTAGGATCGCTGAAAAAAATATGGAGTGGCATCAAGGGCAGCTTCGACATTGGCAAGCCAATCGGCGGGGTTGATTGGTCGCAAGCAACAATCTGGCAGAAGGCTGGCGCCATCCTGAAGTCCACCGGCATGGCTAACATCATGGCACTGGCGGGCGGCGCGTTATTGATGGGCGGCTTGGGCGCCAAGACCGGCGCGGGACAGTTGACGCAGACAGCCATCGGCGGCGCCTTGCTGGGCGCGAGCGTTGGCTCGCAGATCGCCAAGAATCTTCCGGGGTTGGGATTCGGCATAGGCAAGGGCGCCATCGCCGGAACCGGCGCGGGACTGGTCGCATTCGGGATGAAGCGCGGCGGGTTGACCGGCCTGGGCTCATCCATTGCCGGTGGAGCGATGCTGGGCGCAACCATCGGCTCGATCATCCCAGGGGTCGGCACGCTGATCGGCGCCGCTGTCGGCGCAGCCGCCGGAGCCGTTGCCGGAGCCATCCGCATGCTCGTCCCAGGTTTTCTGTCGCAGGTCCGCGACCGGATCTTCCAGGCGTATCACGTGATCATTCCAGACCAAGGCGTGTTGCAAAGCATCGCGGATATCATCAACCAGAAATATGGCGGCAAGATCTCAACCGGCATCTACTCAACCGAAGTGCAGGAGATCGTCCGCGCTTACGCCATCTCATCCGGCCAGACGCACGCCGCGCTACCCAGGCCGATGTATCCCGCGACTTTCGCGCAGAGTGCGACCGGAGGCTTGCAATTACAGCCGGTTTATTCCAGTGGGCAATTGGTCGCGAGCCCATACACGGGTGCGACCACGACGCAGTATGCGCAAGCGCTCACGCCCGCGCCGCCGCTGTACTTGCAGTTGAATCCTGGGCAAGCGAACGCATTACTGGAGGGGAGAGTCGTGAACGCCATCGCCAGCAATCCCGGCGCTGTCGGCGCCGCGAACACGACGGCGGCGGTAACCGGCGTGAACAGGACGCGGCAATCTAGTGCGTTGCTGGAGCCGCTCACGGTGACGCGATGAGTTACTGCACTTCTTACGGTTGTGCTCTTGTAACGCCACGATGATAAACGACATGATACAGACGCCGAAGATCATGCCCATCCAGCAATCGAGACTTTCGTCCCAGGGGAAAATGCCCATAAGCATAGCCTCTCATCGCATCACGCGCCCGCACGCGAGGTCAATAGCATTTCACCCCAACTTGAGGTTGCAATTTGCCGGGTAATGTGGGTCCAGGCAATCCGACCGAAGTCATGCCATGGGTGCTCTGCGCGGCGTTCACCGAAGAACTGCGCTATGAGGCATATGTCGATTCCTACATGGATGGCAGTTCGGATCGCGCCGCCCTGATGACCAACCCGCGACACTTTTTCCGCATGACGCAGAAGCTCAAGCCCGCGCAATACACCACGCTCTTCAATTTCTACAAGGCGCATCTCGTGAAGGCGTTCTGGTTCTATAACGTTTTTGAAACTCCGAACTTCACTTACGATCCGACCGGCGCCAATCCAGTGGGACGTTACTGCGTCGTCTTCGACGGATCGTTCAACGATCAGATCGCACTCGCCCGGTCCCAGGCCTCATTCGGCCTCCGCGAGGTCTACACGTCGTGAGCGACTCCCTGGGTCCGATAGCGATTCCTGATCCGCATGTCATCGGAGACTTTCCGCTTACCGGCGAGTACGCCAGCGGCTTCGACTGGACGCCGCCGATTGCGATCCATACCTTCGACCAGCCTGGGCTCAACCAGGAACAGCGCTACCTCCTGGGCAACGGCGCACGCCGCTTCCGCGTGGTGCGCGAACGCGGGCTCGCATGCAACGAATACAACGCGCTCAAGGTTCATTTCCAGCAAGCGCAAGGTCAATACGCGCAGTTCAATTACACGCACCAATACCCAGGCGGCTCCGAGGTCGTGGTGTGCCGCTACGAGAATCCATCGATCACCTTCGATCACTTGTACGCCAACCTATGCAATGACCCAGGCATCACGCTCATCGAGGTTTCCACGACGACAGCGAACTACACGTTCAGCGCTGGACAACGTGTGACGCGCTTCCCGGACGCCACGGTGACGCCCGCGCTCCAGGCCCAGGTGCAGGAGTTCATCCCGCTGGTCAAGATCTCGCCGCGCACGCCGGTCCCAACCGCTTCGGTCCCTTCCCCGGTGGCGCCTGATCCGCTCTATCTCTCCAACCGGCGGGTCACTATGAACGGCCAGCTATTCCTGCCTCGCTTGCTGGAGTGGTCCGCAATCACGCAGACGCTGAACGAGGCCTCCGATGCGGTCACGTTCACATTCGGCAACTCCGACGACGTCTGGACGCAGTACGCCAACCTGATCAACCTCTACCGCGCCACGGTGGAGTTCAAGCTATTCCACGTCAATTCCAACTACCTGATCGATTTCTGGGCTGGCTTCGCGAGGCCGTGGAACCTCACCAGCGATGGCCGGTTCGTCATTCAGTGCAGCGACGGCGTGTTTGAACTGGGCATTCCGTATCCCTCGCGCACGGTCAGCCGGTCGTGCTGGAAAGTCTACAAGGGCCGGTTCTGTCCCTCGACGGCGAGCTTCCCCGATTGTCCGAAGGACTACGACGCATGCGTGGCGCGTGGCGTGAAGGGCTCGTTCGGCGGCATCGTGGCGTTACCGGCGAGCGTGCGCCTGAAGGACAATTCAACCGGCGTCTTCGGCTTTGGCCGGTCGCGCATCACTTCCGTCACGCTGACCAACGAGAGCGTATACCAGCGACCCATTCAGGAGATCTGGTCGGACCATGAAATGCCGGTGGTCTGCGACGTTGCCGCCGGTCGCGAGGAGAGCGAGTTCTATTCCGCCCTGGGCATCGTCAGCGAAGGCCCGATTGCGGGCTATGCCACCAACCTGCTCAAGCACAAGTTAGACGACCAGCCGCCGCACGATCCGGTTCACAACGGCGGCTTTCGCGGGATTAACGGCAACGATCCGGCAAACCTGACAACGGAATATTTCCAGATCAGCTCGTCGCCCTGGGGCGCAGTCCCGGCGCAAAGCACTTATGCGGCTGGCGTGGCGTTCGCGGAAGTGCGGCGCACCGATGAAGTCGGCATGCAGTTGAAGCAGGTCGTGGACCGGCACATGACCGTCACGGTGGTCGGCGGCATGTACGGCTGGTCGTGGAACGCGGACAAGACGCGCAACTGGCAGCAGAAACTCAGCAACCCGGTCTGGATCGCGATCAACGTCTTCCTGCGCGGATTAGGCGAGAAGGTCACCAACGACATCATCGGCACCATCCCCGCCAACGAGATGGAAAACTACTTCGATCTCGATGCAGCGCTAGCCGCGGCGGCCATCTGCGAAGAGATCGTGCCCAGCATGATCGTGACCGGCGTGAACGAATCCCAGTTCAAGTTTCGCGGCGTGCTGAAAGAACAGAAACCGCTCAAGGACTGGATTCAGGAAATATTGAACTGCTGCTGCGGGTATTATACGTTCGTCAACGGGAAGCTCTGGATCGGAATCCGCGAGAATGCCGCCGTGCTCACCGGCCAGGGCTTCACTCGCGACACGATCCTCTATCAGTCGCTCCAGGCAACGCCGATGGCGCCCGCGTTCAATTGGCTGGATGGTCAGTTTGGCGATGAGGAGTTCGCCGCCGATGCGAGCCAGACCGGCTCCGGCTGGGCGATGAATGTCATCTCCGTTTACGACATTGATCAGGCGCGATTCAGCGGCAACGGCGCGGCGCCGATGTACACGCGCAACCAGATGAGCTTTGTCGGCGTGTCCACCAAGTCCCAGGCGGCTCGCATCCTGGTGGCGCGGCTGCGCGAGGAACTGGGCGGCTGGGGACCGACCGAACCGCAGAACACGCGCAACATGCAGTTCCGCACGACACTGCTCGCGATGCAGACCAAGTGCGGCGATATTATCGGCGTCCAGCATTCGCGGCTACCTGCGGGCGCGAGCGCATACCAGAAAGGGCGCGTGCAGCGCTGGACGCTGAACCCGGACTTCTCCATCGATATCGTGTGCAGCGGCGTGACCGATTCGATGTACGACTTCACCGCCGGTCCCAAACCAGCGGACGTGCCGACCGACCCGGTGATACCGGAGCATCTGCCCTCGATCAATGGGCTCGCGTGGATGCCGAATCGCGTGCCGCCGGTCACGGGCGATCCGGTATACACCGATGCGATGGAGCGGTCGTTTGATTTGTGGCAGGACTACAACATTACCCGCGAAGGCATCTGGGCGCCCAGCATTTTCGTCAGCGGCGAGATGGTCATCAACACGTTTCCCGCGCAGGTGCAGCCGCGAATATTGGGTGCGACGTTGGTCGCGGGCGGCACGCTGAACGGGCCGATGACGATCTACGTTGCCGTGGGGCAGCATGGGCCAGCGGGCTACACGATTCCCTCATTGCCGATTGCGTTGTGGATTCCGGCTGGCGTGACCGGCCAGGGCGTGCATCTCGACATGACGCCAGCGACCAGCGGCTCCTGGGACACCTGGGACCTATACGCGGGGACCGACCGGCGGTTGATCGGCTGGCAGCAGAGCACGGTCGCGCCATTACCGGCGAGCACGACGTTCAATGGCCCCGTGCATCCCATGACGCACGAGCTTCCCGAACAATCCGCTCGCAAGGTCCGCATCCAGGCGAAGCATGTCTGGCATTCCGGCGTTGCGGGCGTGGTCGTGACCGGCGTGTCCAGCAATACGATCCAGTCGAACGACTTCATCGGCTCCACCGATACCTGGACGAACCGCATCCTGACAGCGGTCGCGGACGCCAGCGACGGTTCTGCACCCCTGTGGAATTTCAAGGTGATCAGTTTCAACAGTGGCGCCGGATCGTTCACCGTCACGCCGGACCCGATGGCCGGTGATCCCCTACAGCCTGGGGATGTTCTGATCGCACGGTCGCAGCCAACCTCCTGGGACGCGGGCGGAACCTGGGTTGAGGATTCCCTGTGGAATAACTCTGTGGGTTATGCACAGTCCGGCTTCCGCCCAGGCTGGGCTGGCCTCGATCCTGGCGTCGAGGTCGGCAACATTTTCCGCATCCTGCGCGGCAAGGGCGCCGGACAGTTTCGCGCCATCACCGCCAATACGAACATCCGCATTACCGTCAACCCGCCGCTGGACACACCGCCGGACGCGACGTCGTTGTGCATCGTGGAAGCTCGCGATTGGGTCTACTTCACAGAGACGACCGACACCAACGTCATGGCTCCTGGCGTGTCGTTTGAACTGCGGCTGCGCATCGAGAACCTCCAGAACATGGTCGCGCTGGTCGGCGGATTTCTCGTGGACGATCAAGGGCGCATCACCGATGAGGAGTCGGCGTGCATGCGCGAGATCTTCATCTTCGCGGAACCCCCAGGCGTGCGCGAGATCGGACCCGGCGCATCGGACCCGGACGTCCCAGGCAGCACGTACTGGCTCGCCCGCGTCACCGACCAAACCATCCGCGTGGACTGCTCCACCAACGACGTGCCGGTGCATCTCCTCGCCCTGGCGGATTACCAGGGGCGTGCGCTCTACATCGCCAACGTGAAGGGGACGCACAACGTGATCATCACGCCGCAAGCGGGCGATCCGCTATGGGACGCCGCGACGACGATAACGCTGGGACCGCTGGAGTCGGTTACCATCACGGCGGCGGGAGATTAACATGGCACGATCTTGGATCTACGAGAAAGGTTCTCCGACCGGCGGCTCCAGCAGTGGTTCCAGCCAGACGCCCTGGCTGTCGGACATTGACGGCAATCAGCATAACTTGCACAACGCTTCGCTGGTTTCTGTCGCGGAGGATTTCACCGCGCCGGATAAGAAGCAGAGCACGGCGCTCTTCCCTGACAAGCTCGTCTTTTACAACAACAACACTTCCCGCTGGGCATTCGCGGAGGAGGGCGCGGAGACAGGCTCCAACGTTGGCTCCGACCTGCACCTCTTCGCATACGACGACACGGGCGCGTTCCTGCGCACGCAGATGAGCTTCATCCGCAGCACTGGCGAGACGATCCTCAATGCCGACCAGGGCGCGGAGATCATTACCCAGGCTGGCTACGGCATCGAGTTCACGACCGACTATCTGGCGTTGCCGACGAGTACGGCATACAACTCGCTGCGCATCCCGCAGGGCGGCATCGATTGCGCGGGCATTTACCTGTCATCGCACGCCTCGCCTTACTGGGGCGGCTTCATCGACTTCCCCTCGCTGGCCGGTGCGCTGAACTTTCCGGTGGCTCTGGCGGGGCATGCATTCGGCGCGACGGATGTACTCCTGTGGGCCTCCACGTCGAACGGAACGCCAGCGCAGTTGATCGGACAGCATCTGTGCTGCAACGCCTGGATCGATGCAGCCGCTGGGTTCGTAACGGCGCAGGGCTACCACATGTTGAGTCACGCCAATAAGAGCGAGCTTAACGGGCCGGTATCCACTTATGGCGCACTGGCGCATAAGAGCGGATCGACGTACTGGTTCTTCGATCCCACGGTCCCAGACTGGAAGACCATTGACTTCGCGGCGGCGGGAACCGGGGCAGTGCCGGGAGGCGTCGATCAGTCAGTGCAGTACAAGGTGGGCTCCGTCTTTACCGGCGATGGAAATATCAAGTGGGACTACACGCAGAAAATCCTGAATATCGTCGGCACGGCAGGCCAACAAGGTATCTACGTCACTAACGCCTATGTGTTCGCGCAGGGTGGCTTCAATACTAGCTCTACTTCCGACAACGCCATCCAGGCGCCGAGCGGAGGCCTGACGGCCAGAAAAGCCGTCCTGACGGCCTCATCGGGTACTTTTTCGGATGCTTCGCCCATAGCGTTGGGCAGCTTCGCCACATTGTCCGGCGCTACGGCTGGTTCGGTATTCACGCCAAACGACTTTTACACAGACATCTTCAATAGCACCATCGCCAGTGCGGGCTGGGGCACTTTTGATCAGATGCAAGTCAGGGGTAATACTTATTGCCCTGATCTGCGGGTCATTAACGTGCGCCCTTACTTTCAGGCCACTGGCACGACCGCCATCCCGTATTTAACTGGCGTGGGAGTCGGCGCATACTTCAATGCATCGACTGGCCCCATCACGAATTACACTGCGTTCCTCGCAGATCCATGCGCCTATTTCAATGGAGCCACGACGCAAGTCACCAACTTCCGGCAGTTCTGGGCGCGTACTGCGGGCGCCGCTGGCTTCATCACTTACATGTTCGGACTTGCAGTTGAGGGCTTGACTTCTGGAGCACACAATTTTGCGATCTATACGAACCAATTAGCCAGCGCCGCTGATAGCTGGGCCATGTATCACGCTGGCGATGCATCTTCCTATTGCGGCGGTCGTCTGGGCGTACAGGTGAATCCAGCGTTTCCACTCGACGTCAAGTCTGCGGCTGGCGCGGCGGCGATTCACGCTGACACCGGCTACATCCTCTCCGACGGCGGCTTTAACACGCCATCCGCCAGTTACCAAGCGATTCAGGCGCCCAGCGGCGGGCTGTGGTGTGCGGGCATCGGCATTGTTTCCAGTTCCATCTCACCTTACAAGGGCGGCTACATCGACCTGCCCAGGTTGCAGGGCGGCATCAATTTCCCGGCGCCACTGCTCAACGCTTCGTTCCCCGACGGCTGGACCGACGTGCTGCTCTGGGCCTCCAGCGCTAATCAGCCGCCAGCGGCGAAGATCGTCCTGACAACCCATCTCTGCTGCAACGCCTGGATCAACGCGGCTTCTGGCTTTGTGACTGCGCAGAACGTCCACATGAAGGCCCACGCTTCGACATCGGATCTGAACCCGCCCGGTGGCGGCTATGGCGTGTTCGGCTTCCAGGGCAACTCGACGTACTACTACTGGGACGACACCCCCTCGCCCACGTTGCCAGCGGGCTGGAAGACCATCGACTTCAACGCCGCCGGAAGTCAGACACCGTGGCTAACTGATATCAACGGCAACGGCAAAAACCTTTACAGTGTGTCCAAGATAGCCATCGGCGCGGCCAGCCCTCTGGCTCCGTTGCATATCTATCGTGGTTTTATTTTCATGCAGTCGCTGTCGCTGTCCAGTAGACCGGCCATCTCTACAACCAGGATCGACAATGAAATCAGTGGTGGAAGTGCTCTGCTAGGCGACGATGGCTTTCTGCGTTTGTCTGCTGGTGGCGGAAGCGCGACTACCTGGAAGGCCTGGATCGATCTCTCCGGTTACGGCGGCTCTAACCCGGATCTCGATAGAAACATCGTCTTTGGGGTTGGTACGGAGAGAATGCGGATCAATCTCAACGGTTACGTTGGCATCAACAATCCTGGGCCAACCACATGGCTGCACGTCAAGGGTACGTCCAATAGCGCCGTTGCCATCGAGTGCGAGCAGGGCTTCATCCAGAGCAACGGCGGGCTGTATGTGGATGTGGCGACCAACTACAATTCGATTCAAACTGTTGGCGGAATCGTGGCGCTGGGACGCATCGGCGTCTTCCCGCAATTCACGCCGGATTTGGGCTCAGGCCTGACCGGCGTTACCGGCTTGTTCGTCACCTCCAACACGACCAACAACCTATTGGTGGATTGCTACGATTCGGCCAACGACCCAGCCCGCGTCCCAGGCTTTATCGGACGTCGCGCATACTATACCGGCGGCTTGCCAGGGAGTGGAACATTTCAGAATCTGCCAAGCGGCCTCACGCTCATGGCAATCGGCGGGCGCGGCAGCACGACGGCTGGCTTCGTCAATGCGGCGACGGCCACGATCACGTTCGCTACTGCCGAGGCCTGGACGGCTTCCACGCTTGGCACCGAGATCACATTCAACGTTACGCCCATTCTCCAGGCGAGTCGCTACGCCAAAATGTGGCTGCGGCAAAGCGGCATGTTGGAAGTGCGCGGAATCGTTTACGGCGAGAATTCTACTTCCGTCTACTCAACGCAACAACAAGCCACGCAAGCCATCGGGCTCCTGCTGGACAACGGCAACTTGCGATTGGCCGACAGCAACGGCGGCGGCGCGGTGATGTTCACGGCGGCGGTGACCAGCGCCAATCTGCCGGTCCCCACAGGGGGCGTGGGCGGCATTGCCTATAACACGGGAAGCACGTTCTGGTATTACAACGGGTCCTCCTGGGGCACGGTCAACTTCGCGACGACCGGCGCGGGCGTCACCAGCGTGAACGGCATGAGCGGTCCCGCGATCTCGATTGCCGACGGCACGGGCGTCACGCATAGCAACGGATCGAACACGGTGACGATCAGCATCGGTCAGGCCGTCGCGACCAGCAATGCTCCGACCTTCGCGGGGTTGACGGCCAACGGCACCATCACGGCGAATGGCGTAATCCAAGCGAGCAATCCCGGCGGCATCATTTTCCAAAATTCAGGCGGCTCCAACTTCCAGGTGAACAGCGCCGGAGTCGTCTCTCTCATGGAGATTCATATCAACGGCATTCTGTCTGTGGCGAGTGATGGAAAGTGGGTGCGAACCGTGCAGACCGATAATCACGTTTATGGTGGAGACTTCGGGATCATTGGCGGCGGCGTTAGCACTGTCGCTGGCAATTACACCGGCTACACCGACTCAAGCGGCGGAATTGTGACGCTGGTGCTCAACGGCATCTCACGGAACGTCCGTATCATCGGCGGCATCATTTGCAATCCATAGGTTAGACTAACTTACATATGGCACGAGAAAGAAGTATCCCACTTAGCGTCGTGCAACGCCTGGGATTGGAGAATCTCTTAGGCGAGCAGAAGGGCAAGCGCGAGGAACTGCGCGTCTGGTACAACGTCAGGCAGAAGATCCGCATCAACGGCGAGGAGAGGCGCAAGTATCTCCGACCGAATGGCGCCGGAGGGATGGCCTTCGATGACGTCGCCGCTGAAGCAGCCGACAGCGCGGGGTTGTTCCAGGCGAACTTGACTGACGACGAAATACGCCGTCTCATCAAGCTGGGCGACTCGATTGAATTTTCTTGCGGCATGTTGGATTGGATGGAGCCGCTCTTGCAAACCTTGGAAGCCAAGCCAGCCGACTAGCCGGTAAACCCCTGTAGCGCGTCTTCCGGCGGCTGACTGTCCTAGGGACAACTCCTGAGCGACAGCTACGTCTTAGCCTCAAGCCCTTGATTCCAGACCATCCTGGCGCGTCTTTTCCTCATGTGCTCTCCGTCACAGAAAATTCAGCGAGCAAAAAAATATTTTTCGGTGCAAAAACGCCCTCGTGAGCGAATTTTCTCGTGCGCCTCGCGCAGGTTTCTGCTGACTGAACTTGGCGCCTCGACGTGTCGCGCAACGTGCGTTGCACATGCCGCCGTAACGCAGTTGTATTGAGCGCATTGAACTTCTCAGAGTGGCTCGCTCAGAGTTGTTCAACAATTCTTGACAAATTCGCGAACAAGCTCGCGCAAGAATTAGAAAAACTTTTGAGAAAAAAGTAGAGGAACTTTTACAAACAAGTGCTGTATCGTCAATCATTTGGGCTTGACACGATTTTTGCATCGCCGTATATTTTCACTATCGAAGTTGAGAGCGACCTTAGAAATCAAATGGGCTGGGAATCAGGCGTTCAGCAACTGAGATAGATCCCTTCAACTGACACATTGAGTGACGAGTAAATCAACGAGAGGAGACGTGTGTCTTATGGCTCGCCCGAACAAGCCCGCTGACGATAACAGGCCCAGGCGATATGTGGATTTCACGCGCATCGGACTGATGCGCTTGCTAGAGGAGAAGGAACGTCGCGACGGCGGCGGCTTGGCTAAGTTTCCAGTGGGCGCCATCATTGACGACCTGATCTTCGGTCGCATTAATTCATTGCCGCCGTGCAGCGAGGAGGAGCATGGCCCCGCGCCGGTCACGCCGCCGGTCGTGCCGCTGGTCAAGAAGCCGGTGGTGAAGAAGCGGGCGCCCAGGCGTGCGAGAGCCAACGGCGCGGCGGCTGGGGAGGCCCTCAGTGCCTGATCCCGGCGAGCGGGCGACGGCGCTTATCTGCGACCGCTGCAAAGAGAAGCTGGGCGCGAAGTATCTCCTGGGCCGATGGCTCTGCGCCGACTGCCGTGAGGTCGAGATGACCGACCTGATTTTAGAAGTCGCCAAGCCATTACCGTTGAGGCGTCCAGTGGCGGCGAGCAAGGGGAAGCGCTAATGGACCCGGTGCGGCGCCGCCTGGGCATCGGCGGAAGCGACATATCGGCGTTGATTGGCGAAGACCCGTTCAAGGACGAGAGCGACGTTTACGTCAGCAAGATTGCGGAGCCGGAGACGATTGCGGAGCCGGAGCCCCAGGTAGACGATGAGCGTGCCGAAGGGCATGTGTTTGAATCCGCGATCATCACGCTGGCGGCTCGCCGGTTCAACCTGACGGTCACGCCCAACGTCATGATCCAGCATCCCGAATGCGCCATCGCCCTGGGGACGGCTGACGCCCTGGGCGAGAAGGTCGGCGTGGAGGCCAAGCATGTTACACAGTTCAGTCCCCTGCACTTCGGGGAGTCGATTGAATCGGTCCCCAGTCACTTCGCGCTTCAGTGTTATTGGTACATGGGCGTGTCTGGGCGCGAATCTTGGATTCTGGCTGTCCATGATCGCGGCACTATGCGCTATTACGAGTTCCGCGCAGACCCGGAGCTATTCGCCGTACTGCGGAGAATCGCGGTTCGGTGGTGGGATATGCACATTGTCGGCGGCGTGCCGGTGGAGCTTACCTCCAGCGACCTGTCGCGGCGCTGGCTTCAGCGGACTTATCCGCAGCATAAGAGGCCCGACCTGAGGTTTGCCCAGGAATCCGAACTGGAGTTATTGAACGAGTATCTATGGAACCGCATCAACGGCGCAGACCTGAAGCGGCGCAAGGAAGACCTGGAGGTGCAACTCCAGCAATTGATCGCCAATCGCGAAGGCATCAAATGGGTCGATGGTCAGGTGACCTGGAGAAAGATGAAGGATCGCAATATCACCGATTGGGAGTCGATGGCTCGCGGGCTCATGAATCAGTTCATGCTGCCGACCGAACGCGAGGACCTGATCAAGTTCTACACGCGGACAAAGGAAGGTTCGCGGCGATTCTTATTGACGTCCAAATTTCTGAAAGAGAGAGAAGAGGAGGCTGCATAATGCCGGAGCCGAATGAGTTGGTCAAGGGCGGATCGCAGATAGTCGTGCGCCAGGATCTGGTGGATGAAGTAAGTGTCAGTCACGACATGTCTGTTGCAGCCGCCGCGGCTGAAGCCAAGGCCGAAATCGAGGCGCGAATTATTCATGCGAGGAAGTTTCCCAGGAACATCGATATCTTCGATGAGGCCGTATGCAAGGATTGCAAGCGGTCCACCTTCGCGGACGTCGCATTGTTCCGCAAGCCGGTTGGCAAGAAGAAGAACGAGGAAACCGGCAAGTGGGAACAAGCTCATGCGGTGGACTTCTCGATCCGCTTTGTCGAGACGGCCTTGCAGCACTACCAGCATATCCATGTGACCTCCAGGGTCAGCTACGATGACGCGGACAAGGCCAAGATCATCGTGGGCGTAATCGACGTGCAGAACAATGTCGGCTACTCCCAGGAATCCATCGTGGAGAAGCTGGTGGAGCGAAGAGAGGTCGCGAAGGGGCGCAAGATTCGCGGCATGCGCCAGAACACCTACGGCGACACCGTCTACTTAGTCGATGCGACCAAGGACGAGTTCCGGCTGGCTGTCGGCGCGGAACGCAGCAAGCTGATCCGCGACCAGGGCAAGCGGCTGCTGCCCAGGGATATTTTGGACAAGGCGCGAGAGATCATCGAGGCGACTCTCGCCGCCGCCACCGTGCAAGATCCTGACGCCATCAAGCGGAAACTGATCGAAGGCTTCGCCAAGGTCGGCGTGTCGGTTTCCATGCTGATCGAGTACCTGGGCCAGCCGCTCGATGCGCTGACGCCCAAAGACGTCGCAGAGTTGCGGGTCCTGTGGAACGGCCTGCGGGACGGCGAGTTCACCTGGGCCGAAGTTCTCCGCGCCAAGGAAGAGCCAGCCGAAGGCGAGCCGGAGCAACCCAAGAAACTCCGCGACCGTATCTTATCCAAGCCGACCGGCGAAGCGCCCAAAGAGTAACTCCCTCCCCGAAAGCTGGCGAACCTATGAAGGATGGCAACAGACAAGGCCAGAGCCTTAGCAGCATCGACAAGGGACGGCGGATAGCCGCTATGTTCAGCATCAGCATGAGGATAGTCGAGTATTCCGATACTTACTATCACTTCGACCTCAACGCCGGTTCGGGCTGGAACGATGAGTATGGCGTGCCGGGGACGCCGCTGGTTTTTTTGGAGCTTGCGCAGAAACATCTGCGCCGCTGGAAGGCGATGTTCTTTGAACTCGACAACACACGCGCCAGCGAGCTTGAGATGCGGCTGCGAGGCCGACCCAACTGCCGGGTGGAGATGCTGGACAACCGGCACTTCATGGAGTGGGCCAAAGGCTTGCCGCCGCACGCTGTCGGCAGTATCGTGACCGACCCGAACGGCTGGCTGTACCGGAGTAGGACCGGCGCGGGGAGTCCGGTCGCGGAGATCATCGACTGCTGCGCCCGGTTCCTCGACATGGATCTGATCATGAATTTGAACCTGCGGCACTACCGGCTGATGCGCGGCGATCTGAAGGCCAACCCGGAGAAAGCGCACCGGAGACTATACCGGCTGGAGGAGATGCCGAAGCTCTTCCATAGACCGCACGGCTTGATCAGCGACCGCTCCAATCATGGGCATGGGCAATTCGTTCGGATGATCCTGCGGAGCAGGAAGACGAAGCCCTACGACGCAATGGGCTGGCATCTCCTCGACTCGCCGGAGGCGAAGGAGATTTATCGACTCGCGGAAATAACCACTGAGGAAGGAGACGTTGCACATGCCGTTAGCCGCGCTATTTAAAATCGTGAAGCCGCAAACGCCGGTCGAGAAGAAGACCCGCACGGTCGTGGACACCATCATGGTGACGCCGACCTTGCTGGAGAAGTGGAAGTCGCCGCCGTTCCAGAGGCCGGTGCGCCAGAACGAGAAGGTCCGCGCCCTGGCCGAAGAGATGAAGCGCGACGGCGGCGTCTGGCCGGGAATCATCACGCTGGCGATTCTGGACGGCGAGATCTATCTGATCGACGGCCAGCATAGGAAGGAGTCGTTTATCCTCTCCGGCTGCAAGGAAGGTTACACCGACGTCCGCACGCACTACTTCAACTCCATGGCCGACATGGGCGAGGAGTTCGTCCGGCTGAACTCGCAACTGGTCCGCATGCGGCCAGACGATATTCTGCGCGGGCTGGAATCCTCCATCGACGGTCTGCGGAAATTGCGGGCGCATTGTCCCTTTGTCGGCTACGATTACATCCGCCGCAATCAGTCGGCGCCGGTCGTGGGCATGTCGCTGGTGCTGCGGGCGTGGCGCGGCAGCATGTCGGAAGTCCCCAGCACGGGCGCGACGTTAAGCGCCGCCCTGGTAGCGGAAACGCTCGATCCGAAGGAGTACGACGCGCTCATCGAATTCCTGAACCTTGCCGTGGGCGCCTGGGGGCGCGATTTGCAGTACGGGCGGCTCTGGTCAACGCTCAACATGATCATCTGCATGTGGCTTTTCCGGCGCTTAGTCCTGCACCCCGAACTGTCGAGTAAGGTGGCGCCGATTACTAGGGATTCGTTCAAGAAATGTCTCATGTCGGTAAGCGCGACAGCAGACTATGTGGACTGGCTCCTGGGGCGCACGATCTCCGAACGCGACCGCACGCCCGCGTACAACCGGGTTAAGGCGATCTTCGTCGCACGTCTGCAAACCGAAACCGGCAAGAAGGTGTTCTTGCCGCAGCCCAGTTGGGCGCATTGAGGAGACGTCATGAAGATGACCGAAGAAGTGAAGCGACCGTTCACCGCCGAAGAGACGTCGCGGATGAAAGACGAACTGGTTTTCCGCGTGGGCGAAGTCTACGCTCTCCGCTCGCAGAAAAAGGAAATGACCTCCACGATCAACGCGAGCATCTCCACTGCGGAGAAGGCGTGCTCCGACGTGCAGACCAAGCTCGCGCTGGGCTACGAGTTGGAGGAGATCGAGATTGGCTGCACTTACGATCTGCCAGAAATAGGAATGAAAACTATCTTCGCCGCGGCTACCGGCAAAGAGATCCGCGTGGAGAGAATGACTCCGGCGGAACTTCAGCGGCAGTTGTTTGAAGATCCAAGAGACGAGGACTGACGTGGGCTCCGAAGACGGTGCGCCGGTCTGCGGGTCCTGCGGCACGCCGGACATGCGATATGTCGAGGTCGAATATCCATCCGGCGTTAGCTGTGACGGCTATTCGGAATGGATGGTGTTTTATGGGTACGTTTGTCAAACCTGCGGCGCGACTGAGGAGTTATGACCAAGCTTGAAAGCTCAAGCTCAGTAATTCGCGAGACGGCGGCGAGGCATCGCGACCGGCCTCTGGTTATCCGGCTGTTTCCGCGCTACCTGGAGATCAGCGAGAAGCGGCGGCGAGAAGCGTTTTTAGTCGCCTATGATGTGCTCTTCGACTTCGCCCGCAAGCTTCAGGTCAAGCGAGGGGGGAATGGAACAACCTAAGATTCGGAGTCTCCGCGAGATTCAGTTCGCGCACGATTTATACGCGGGACTCATTCTCGAGCCCAGCATCCCTATCGGCTCCGGCTCGATGTTAGCGATTCGCATTCATTCTTATGCGGAGGTTCTGTGCTGGGTCCTGGGGCACACGCACAACCGCTCGTTCGCAGATCACATGGACAGAGTCATGCGCGAATTCAAGCGCAGGGGGATCGCCATGATGGAGATCTCCGGCGAGCCGGTGACCTGGGAGGAGGGCCAAAGGATCTTGACTGAAGAGCCGGAGACGGCGAAGCCGGTGAAGGAGCCGCCGAAGGAATGAAACAACCGGAGCAATTAGCTTTTGATTATGGCTCACTCGATAAGTCCACGCGAGAATTCGTTCAAGAACGGGCGGCGCAGATCCATCAGGCGGCGCGGGCGACAGCGGCGGGGATTGTGAAGATTGGCGGCTGGCTGACGGAAGTGAAGGAACGCCTGGGCCACGGGAAGTTTCTCGACTGGATCAAGCGGGAATTCGCATGGAAGCAAGACACAGCCCGAAGCTTCATGCACGTTTTCGAGATGCTCAAAAACCGAAATTTTCGGGATTTGGAAATCGACGTTTCCGCCCTCTACCTGATCGCCGCGCCACGCACGCCCGAACCCGTTCGCACCGAGGTTATCCATCGCCTTGAGATGGGCGAGCAGATCAAGCATTCGACCGTGAAGGTCGTGGTATCCGAGTACAACAAGACCGGCGATGCGCCCAAGGCCGTCGCCAAGTTATTCGACGCCGTGAGAGAGGCGCAACAGAAGGAGATCGTGCAGAGGCGGGAACTTCCCTCGCCAGCGGAAGCCCGCAAGACGGCCATAGCGACCGGCATGCACACGTTGGACCGGAACGGCGTGTACCAGCCGCCGATGACTGTCGAAGCCCAGGCTGACTATCGCGCCGACTGGAAGAGGGTCGGACCTATCGCGGACTTCATCCGCTGGGCGTCGTCATCGCCGGATCGCGCCCAGGCGCTAGTCGAACTGGTGAAGGCTCGTCACTGGGCGCGGGACTTCAAGCCCGATGAACGGCGTCGTGCCGTGCGGCTACTCAAGGAATTTGACGAGGGCCTATGAGACAGAAGAACGAGATCAAGGATCTTCAGACTGAAGCGCGGTCAAAATTTGAACGCTTCATTGCGTCTGAGTTAGTCGCCAAGCCGCAGGTTTCGACTAAGAACTTGGCGCGGGAATTCTACGACCAGGAGGAAGTCCTCCTGCGACGGATCGCAACCTATTCGATCATCCGCTTACTGGTCAAATGGGCGGATGACATTCTCAATACGTCAACCACTCTTGAAATCTCGCGGAACGGAAAAACCCAGTTGCCATTACCGTTCGATCTCCAGGGTATCGACGTGCCGGGGGCGATCAGCTTCATTACCGGCGCGAGCAAGGTGGAATGGGTAGCGAATTATAAAGCCCTGGGCTGGCAGATGGATTCGCATGCGTATCTTCTCCGCAAGCATGAAGAAGAGGTCATCGCCGCCCGCGCCGAATTCGACCGGCTGCATTATGCCGTCAAGCCATTGCAGGATGCAGATCCGGCGCTAACGCTGGAGGAAGCTCTTATCCAACTGACTGACGACGACAAAGGAGCCGCATGACGATCAAGCTTGATCACTTGCGCAACGCCGACCCAGGCTGCGGCGATCAGCCGCCCAGCGAAGCGGCCATCTTCTTGGCCGAACAGATTCTCAACGCGCAGCCCGAAGTGCGAGCAAACCTGCTTGGCGGCGTCGAGATCGAATGGCGGGATCGCTCGCGGAATCTGCTGCATTCGGTGACGATCACTGCGGAGGGGACCGAATGTCTGGAGTGAATGAACTAACTGAACTGGAACGCGCCCACGCGCTCACGAGGGCGTTGCTGTCGCGGGTTGGGAATCCGTCAGTGTGTCGTGGCCCCAACTGCAAGGCTGAAGTCTATATGGTGCGCCACCTGAACGGCGTCCTGGGCATCTACAACCCGGACGGCGAGTCGCACTTCGTTACGTGCCCTGATCGCGAGTTATTCAGGAGGCCGAAGCGATGACGAGTAACGAAATGGCTCTGCTCCTGGGCGACTTGCTGACGGATGTTTTCCGCACGCACTCGATCACGTCGCCGGACCCGTTCTTCACCGTGCGGAAAGTCGTGCAGCCGGAGGAAGGGCCGATCTACATCTTCGCCACCAACCAGCCGGGAATGGACCTGCTCGATGACGCGGCGAAGGCTGCTGGCGGCATCTCGATTCTGGAGGCGGAAGATGGCCGACCTTCCTGATCCCTGGGCGGGAATGGAATCCGTCCTGTCGCGAAGCGAGGTCGCGGCGATGCCGCCCCAGGTGGATTCCCGCTCGCCGCACGGCTTCATCGTGGTAGGCCTCCAGTGGCTGCGCCAGCACCTGCGCGGGCGGCACTCCGACATACTGCGCATGCACCTGACCGGCGAGTCGGCTGACGGGCGCCGGTTCTGGTTCCGCGACCTTCCCGGCGTGCGCCAGGAACTGGGGATGGAGGAATGACATGACTCAGGAAACAACCCAAGAAGAGCAGGTTCTGATTCGCGGCAAGGTTTTCTTGTATCGCCAGAAGGCGCCATTTGTTCCGTCCGGCGCATCGGTGCATGGAGCATTGGAATACAACGGAGAGTCCGACGAGTTGCGCTGTCACGAGTGCGGCGGCTGGTATCGCATGCTCGCTACTCATATCGTCAAAGCGCATCGCATCCGCGCCGCCGAGTATCGAAAAAGGCACGGCCTCAGAAGGCTATGCGCCCTGTGCGGGCCAAAGATGATCGCCAAGATAAGAGGCGGCGAGCGGAAGGAGCAATACTACCAGCGTCTCCGCGAGCGGGTCCGCTCGCCCGAGGGAAGGGCAAGCTTCGCGGCGCTGGCGCGAGACTGGAGGGCGAGATATCCCAGAGTTCAGCCGCCGACGGATTTAGCCGAACGAAGAAATGAAACTGGACATTGCCATGCCCAACTCACACGACGGCTAAAAGAATTGGCGGCGATGTACGGCGGGCTTCCGACCAACGCAGAACTGTCGAAGCATGGCCTATCCCCGGAAAGTATCTGCGTGGTTTTCAATTTGCCGACCGTGACGGAGGTGATGAAGCTCCTTCAGTTGGCGCCGTCCCGAAATAGGGCTGGAGCCAGTGCATATACGCGAGAGGTACTGATCGAAATGCTGCGGGATTTTTGGGCGAAGTACGGTTGCCTCCCAATGCGCTCGCATATACGCATGGGTTTGGTCCCGAGAAGCGAGGCCTTTACCCGCGCCTTCGGCTCGATGGCAGAGGCCTACGAGGCGGCGGGATTATCGATAGCAGCCGCTCGCAGCCCACATGGGAAAGCCGCACGCCGGAAGGAATTAATCGGCAAGATACAGAAGTTTTATCAGGAGCATGGGGACGTGCCGAGGGCATCGCGCAAATATGGGCGTGGCGACGGCGAGTCATTGCCAGCCGGATTTCCATCAAGAGGGGCCATCGAAAGACTATTCGGCTCGATGTATGCGGCTTATGAAGCCGCCGGTCTGCTTCGCGAGTTTCACGCCTTCAACCGCCGCGGCGTGGGTGCGCCATTTCACCCCAAGCCTATAGACCTGTAATAAAGTCCATGTTACATCTAGTTCATGACCGAAACCATTCCGACTCCGACCCGGTTACCCTTCCGCGCCGGGTCCATTCAAATGCGGCACGGTTCCTACTGGGCCGTCTACACCGCTTCCAAGGGGAATCAGGTGCAACTCAACACGCAGACCGCCGATTCTGTGGCTGCGCTCCGGTGGTGTGCGGAGCGGGTTGCGGCGGTTCTGCGCGTGAAGCTCTTCACCATCGAGACGATTGCTAATGGCGCGGGGACCGAAGGCTACGGCTACGGGCTCTCCGCAGCCCAGCGAGCCGAAATCCGCGCCGCCGTCGAAGCGGCTCAAGGTGACGCTCAAGCAGGGACCACCGCTGGAAGGACCGGGGCTGGTCGCAGCATTAAAGCGGCTGGTCGAAATCGGGCGAAGGCTGGAAAGGGAGGAACGCGCTAATGGCCGCAAGAGCATTTCCAAAACCCGCACGCCGGACAGCCATCGGGATTAAGCGCGTCAGCTTGCTGAAGCAGGTCGGCAACTACTCCTTCGACGGACAGGGCAACAAGTTCGCCCTCCTGGCCGACAAGTACGATTGCGACATTCCCGCCGAACTGATGATCGAAGACAAGGGCTACAGCGGCACTGACTTTAACCGGCCTTCGATCCGGCTCGCCAAAAAACAGATCCGCGCTGGCGTGGCGAACGCCGTCGCATTCCCCTGGATAGACCGCTTCGCCCGCGACGTCGAAGGCGGGCTCGCAACCATCCGCGAGTTCCTTGAACTCAAGGCCCACGTCCTCCTGGGCGACCTGGGCTGGTATCAGGACAGCGGCTGGTTCAAGATGCAGATGAACATGTTCCTCACCGTCGCCCAGTATCAGCGGGACGACATTGCGGAGAAGTCCCGCTACGGCGTCATGGCAAAGCTGGCGAAGGGCCTCGCGCACTTCGGGGCGCCCTATGGCTGGCACATGGTCACCGGGCGCGAGATCGCGGCGCGGGCGCTGAACGCGGGCGAGGAAGTGCCGGTTGGCAGACCGCAGAACTTCTACGAACGGCGCGTGAACGAACTGGAAGTCGTGCAGCTAATCGGTGAACTCGCCCTGGCCGGAGGGCGCGACGGTTCTCTGCGCGGCATATGCCGGGAACTGGATTCGCGGGGAATCAAGACTCCCGGCGGCAAGCTGGGCTGGAATCCGATTACCGTTTCCGTCCTGGCGAATGACCTGACGTATTCGACCGGCGAATGGTGGTACGGCAAGCGCAAGTTCATCGAGCCCAAAAAAGTTCGCAACCCGGAAGCGGAGCGGCATAAGGTCCGCACCGTGGCGGTGTTCAAGCCCCGCGAGGAGTGGGCTGGCAAGATCGAAATGCCCGGTGGCGGCATCTGGACGCCGGACGAGCAAGCGGCCATCATCGAGGGCCTGAAGCGCAATGGCGCCGCATCCACCGGCAAGCCCGCACGGCGAGCCGAAGACGGCGGTCAGGTGGCGATACTCAGCACGCTGGTTTCCTGCGGCGCCACCGTGATCTCCGGCGAGGGCATCGGTGAGGAGTGCAAAAAAGCGATGGCGCCCGCGCATGGAAGTTCGGTGAAGGACGACGGCACGCGGACGCTCTATTACCGCTGCACACACCGGCACAAGACCGAGGGACATTACGAGTGCGATTCCAAATCCGTTCGCGCCGACATTTTGCATCCCGGCGTTTGGAACGGCCTGAAGACCGCCGTCTGCGACAACCTGCAAGCCTTGGTCGCGGAGAAGTTCGGTGAGGTGGTCACGCCGGACGACGAGGCCGAACTGGCTCGCCTCCGTGAAGAGCGGAAGCGGAAGGAGCAGAAGCGGCGCGAGGCTATGAGAAAGGAGATCGAAGCCGACTCCGATGAGGACAAAGCGGAGTATGCTGGGCTGGTGGCGAAATATAAAACCGAACTCGCCCTCTTGGACCGGCGCATCGAAGCCGGAGCCGGAGAGGTTGAGCCGGAGCAATACGACCTCGCCACAATTCAGCGGCTAGCCCGCAAAGCTTTCCAAACGACCGACCCGGTGGAGCAACAAGCCATCCTGCTGGACTGGATTCCGGCTGGCGGCGTGCGCTATGCGAATGGCTGGGCGGAAATCACCATCCTGGTTCGCCTGAATGTTGTTAATTGTAAGCTGCCTGAACGTGCGATTTACAATAAGCAACTCCAGGTAACGACCAGGGTACGGATCGCGGCGTGAGCCGCCAACCCTCTGACCAGAGGGCAATTAGCCCAGGGGCTCTACACCCCTGGGCTTTTTTGCGTTTGGGGGCGCTCTAAGCCCATGACCGATCCGGTGCTGGTCTTTCATCGTCCCGCCGGTCGCGGCTGCGAGGAGTGGCTGCATCTGCGCAAGGACGGCCTATTCCATTACCACTGGCATGGTCCGGCGTGCTGGCGCGGGCGCCGACCGCTGGTCGAATACTCGATGACGCCCGAAGCCGCGCTGGAAAAATTCCCCGATGATGCGGAGAAGATCCGCGCCGCTGTCGCTCATCAGGAGGTCGCGTGAATGGCCTCTCCCTCTGCGCCGGAGTCGGCATGCTTGACCTCGCCGTCGAGTCCGTCTTCCCCTCCTACCGATGCATCGCCGGAATCGAGAACAACGCGCAAGCGGCACGCCGGTTCCGGCGCCGTTTCCCGGCTGCAAAAGTCTTCCGCGATGTCGTGGGATTCGATGCACGACCCCTCGACGGACTCGTGGATTGCGTTACTGCGGGCTGGCCGTGCCAGCCGCATTCCTGCGCGGGTAACCGCCGCGGCGCGGGCGACGAACGATGGATCTGGACCGACATCGCCAGGATCATCGACGAGTGCGGAGCCGCCGTCTTCTGCGGAGAAAACGTCTACGGCATCCTGCGCGACACCGATTGCCCAACTGAGCGATTCGCAGACCTGGATGACGCCGCAACTCACCCTATTGGGGGAATGGGAATCGTTCTGCGGGATTTGGCCGCGCTGGGGTTTGTCGTCACGTGGGGAAGTCTTCCAGCTTCCAGCGTGGGCGCCAGCCATCAACGCTGGCGAACTTTCTTCCTGGCCTACCGCGACGTCGAAGGACGCGAGATCCTCCGCGAGGCGTTCCACCATGACCGGCGTGATGCACGACGGCACGACGCTGAACGATGCGATCCGCCAGTGGCAGACGCCGGACGCGGGCTTCTCGCAATCGGGGCACGGCCAGCGTGGGGGCTCGAGATCGAACGGCTCGCAGAGCGGTCGCGACCTGAAGGCCCAGGCGCAACGCTGGCGCACGCCGGACGCTGGGGACAGCGGGAACTACATCGACCCGGTGACCGTGCAGACGGGACTGGACTCGCGGGGAATGGAGCGCACGGTGGACCTGTCGAATCAGGCGGAATACTGGCAGACGCCGCGCACGCCCCAGGGCGGCAACAAGCTGGACCCGGCGACGGTCGCACGCAAGGGAATGGACGAGCAGGGCGTGAAGCGCACGGTGGATCTCAGCAACCAGACGGAATGCTTCCGCTCTTCGCCCCAGGTCCTAACGATCCTTCCTGGGCTGACGTTCTGCGAACGAGTCCGCATCTATCGCCAGCTTTGTCGGCAATTGAAGCGGCGTTTGCCGTCGCCCTACAACAAGGCGAGATCGATGTTCAAGCGGAGATTGAATCCGAATTTCGTGGACTGGCTGATGGGTGCGCCCATTGGCTGGTCGGACGCCGACCACGCCTTCAATGCGACGGAAATGGAGTCGTACCTCTCCAGGCTGCGGTCGCATATTCGGTGCTTGCTAGGAGGTTGAGTGACCTGTCCTGATTGCCACAACCCGCTTCCCGATCTCGCGCTGGTCTGCCCCGCGTGCTTGCTGAAGCGCAACGAGAGCGCCGTATACGAGCAGCAATTGGTCTTCCTCGTTTCGGTCGTAAAGGGCCGGTATTCGCTCAAGACCGCTGTCATCGGGCGCGTGCGGCATATCTGGATGTTCGGTGAGCGCGTGACCAGGACGTGGTGCGGCGACGACATCACTCGCGCCCACAAGCGCGGCGTGCTCGCCTGGGACGAACTGGAGAAGCACGACGTCTGCACCAAGTGCCGGATCGAAGTCCGGCGTGCAGCCCAGGAGGCCGTGGCGGCGTGACCCCGGCTTCTCAATTCCGGCTCCGCTGGCATCGCACCGCGCCGCCTGAGATCTTCCACGGGCGGATCGAGATCGACAGCGTCACCGGCTGGAACATCCTGGGCGTGATCTCGTGCGGCAAGCCGGAATGGGTTTCGCTGGTCAGTCTGCTCATGCGGGCCGGAGTCCACGTGTACTTCGACCCCGAGGCGCAAGCCAGCGCCGGAGCGAACGTATGAGAGATCAGTTCGGCAGGACGAAGGAGGCGCGTCAGCGATTCGCGCTACGTCCACCGAAGATCAAGCTTTCGGAAAACGACGTCGAGAAAGCTTGCTGCGACATTCTCCGGCTGAAGGGCTACATGCCGGTGCGCCAGCACGTGGGCTTGTTCAAGACGCCGAACAATTGCTTCATCCGCATGGGCGTCCCAGGCGATCCCGATTGGGTCGCAGTGAAGCATCCCAGCTTTCTCTTGGAGGTCAAACGCCCAGGCGGCGCGATCTCCGAAGTACAACTCCGGCGGCACGCCGAACTGCGCTTATACGGGCTTGAAGTTGTGGTAGTGGAATCGGTCGAAGAGTTACTGGAGTGCCTCAGTCGATTTGAACATTCTCCCTAACAGAAAAAAGCGGCTGACCGTCGTCAGCCGCTCTACCTGCTGAATCCCACCTGAACGGCCCGTCATAACCGCTCAGGTTTAGAGCGCCGCCCAATATTTTTGGGAGACACCGAACGGCGCCCATAGGAGACGTCCTATGACAAACGCATCCGCTAATAATCATCGCACAGAACCATTCATTTGTGTCCCCCAGTCCCTCATCCTGCGCAAGGATGTATCGCCGGTTGCGCTAAAAGTGCTCCTGGTCCTTTATTCGTTCTGTAACAGGCAGACCGGCAAGTGCAACCCGAAGCGGGCGACTCTGGCGGCGCGTCTGGGTTTCAGCCTGAGCACACTGGATCGCGGCATGGCCCAACTGCGCGACCTGGGCGTGGTGCGTTGCGGCTGGAATACCGGGCGCGGATGCTCCTACGAATTCCCCACTCCCGGCGAGTGGAAAGCGGCGCCCAGACCCGTCAAACCTGACGAACCAGCTTCGTCACGGGTGACAAACCAGCTTCGTCACCAGCGACAAAGCCAAGCCCCGCTATCTATATATGAACCAGATGTTTTTGAACCAGAGGTTCTTAGCCGTGCCGCCGCCACTACTGGAGAAAGTAGGGAAACGGCGGCGGCGGCGGCGGCGAAAGATGCTGCGCATAACACAAAACACCCGGAGGGGGTGGAACCGGCCTCCGTTCCGGCTCGCCCAGCTTCAACCCAGGTTGAGAAATTAACAACCCCGGTTGAACCCCAGGCTCGCCCGGTGAGCCAGGGGTCGTGCTCCGAAGCCGAAGCCCTGGCCTGGGAACTCCTGGCTGAACATCCGCAACCTGGGCTACCCCTGAAGGCCGTCGCGGAGATCGAGAAGGTTTTGCGGCGCGACCCGGCGGCGGCGGAAGTCATTCGGGCGCACCACCCGGCGTGGTGCGAGTACTGGGCGAGTTTACCGGCGGAAAAGTTTGTGCCCATGCTGTGGCGCTGGATAGCCGAAGGCGAATGGCGCATCGAGCCGGTGGTGCGCAAGCCGATGCTCGTGGCCGGGAGGATTATCGATGGCCGTAAGATCCGTTTTGTTGAACCGCTACGCCGATGATGAGGAGTATCTGGCGTGGTTCTATCCGCCCGACGCCAAGGTCACCGAGGAACAGTGGGCCGAGATCGTGCGTCAGGATGCGCTGCACATGAGCGGCACACTGGCGCCGACGGAGCACGTGCCCATGCTGGAGTTCGGCAGGTTCTGTGGCAAGCCAATGGAACGCGACGTCTGCTCCTGCGGCTGGAAGGACGAGTGGCGGCGATGCGAATGAATGCGCCGGATCAACGATGGCGGTATGGAACGTAATACCGCATCGTCGCCCAGGCCGGATAGCATGCCTACGCTTGCCGCTTGGACCGTGGGTGCAGGTTGTTTTCAAACTCCTGCGCGAATTCGGGGAAGCTCACCCGCAAGACTGGCAGCAGTTGATAAATCGTATTCAGCGATGGACTATGGAGCCCCCGTTCCAGTGCTCCCATATAGCTTCGCCCTATGCCCGTTTCCAGCGCCAGCGTTTCCTGCGCCAAGCCGATCCGCTTCCTCAGACATCTCACGGTTTTGCCGAACGTTCGCTGTAGCGCTTCCGGTAATGGAGGCTTGTTCATTCTGTTTACAAAAATTACATGACGGGTATAAACTTAGCCACGTCGTAAAATTGCCCCAGGAATACAGTGGGTCGATGCCAGCCCTTCTGGCGCGGTGCGGATGGCCGGAGGGGTATTCGGCCTTTACAGCGGGTCCTTGCCCCGCTTCGGCGGCTGGCGACCGGCGGCGGGCGTCCTATGTTGCGTAGATCTTTCGATAGGTGTCCGGGGTGCGACACATTAGTGCTCGCAGAGTGCGGTATGTTTGTCACAAATTTGTTAAGAATTTGTTTGTGTCTGAAATACACCGGAGATATAATTCCGGGCAAAGTTTGCGCCCGCAAAAAAACAGGGATTTTAATTTGTTGGAGGGAGAAGAGGCATTGAGGACAAGGGAATCAGAAACCACGACGTTCACCGAATCAGAATATGAAGCCCTCATGGAAGGGCTGGAGGAGGGCATAAAGTTTCATCAGAGAAGGATCGACGCATTCCAGCGTCAGATTGATGCGCTGAAGGCTTTGTCGCCTAACGCCCAACCAATTGTCGTCCGCGAGATCCTGCCGGTCGTTAGGGAGGCGACCGAACGCAGGAGACGGCGCGGCATCCCCAACTTGCGCACCGGCTGGCCTGACGACCCGGAAGAGCGCAAGAAGGAGATGGCGAGGCGCGTGGCGAAGCGCAAGCCGAAGCCCACGCCGGTCGTGAAGGTGTCCAAGCTCGCGCCGACCGACATGCGGCACCCCGATAATCCGGGCTATCAGAAGTGGCGCCGCAAGATCAAACGCGCACGCCGACAGGCGTGGGCGCACATGACGGCTCGCGAGCAGAAGAAGCAACTGGCGGCGATGGTGGCGGGTCGCGGCTCTAAAAAAAACGGCCATCTGGGGGCTGAAGTATGAAGGCGCCGGTTAAGACCATCCGCAAGATCGTCCGCACCTTTCTGATCGTGGTCTGGAAAATTCAGCGCAATCTGGAATGGATCAGCATCCGCGCATCCTTCGGGAGTTCATTGGACCGCGACCGGAACACGCTTGACGTTCAGGTCGAATATGGTTTCACCAAGGACGACAAACAGGTGATGCACTTCGGCCTTCCCCTCGACGTCAAGAACCACGCCAATCATGAAGCAATGCACGAGGTCCAGTCCATGATGCTGGAGGCGTATGCGGCGGCTTTAGTCGGCGCGAAGACACGCCGGGTTTACGTGGACGTCACGCGAGGACCGAAGAAATGATCCAACTCTCCAACCGTGGCTACCCCATGCTCCGCGCATTCGCGGAGTCCGGCTCCGGCTACTACATGACCATCAGCGAAGCGGGGAAATACGATCAACGGCCTTTCCGCTCGATGCTCATCAGGAAGTGGATCTCATACCGACCGGGGCGCGGCTTTCATCTCACGCGCCAGGGCGCCGATGCGTGGCGCGAGTTCCAGTCAACGGAGATCTGGCGCAAGCATCCTGAGGCGCCCATGACGAGCTTGTTCGACCCCACGGCCTACGGTCGGCGCCGCACTCTGCGGTCGCACGCCGCCTAGCAAACAGGGGCCGACAAGGTTCGGGGCTGAAGGTTGCAAGACTTCTCACCCCGGCTGCATTCGGCCCCCGGTTTTCTACCATGATGACAGAGGCTCGAGATTTCAGAATGAGTGATCCGAATATGATACTCGTGTGCGCCAGGGCCGATGCGGACTGGACGACTCGCGGCTCAAGCTTCGACCGCACCTGCGCCAAGTGCGGCTGGCATGTGATGGTGGCGGTGTCCAGCCAGCGCTTCCTCAAGAAACGACCGGAGACTCCGATTCTCTGCGAGCAGTGCTGGCTCGCCCTGGGCGGCTTGGGGCCGGAAGACGAGGTGAGGTTGCCGGACAAGCCGGAGGCCGTCGCGGAGGAGATACGCGGGGCAGTGCCCAACAACTGGAGCAAGCGCAACTGATGGCCCGCTTCCTCGATGACCTCCGCCGCGGCGCGGTGCGCCCTCCTTGGTTCGTCGCGCCGTCCAAGTACGACGCCTGGGAGAAGCACGCCGTGAAGGTTCTCGACATTCTCCAGAACGAGATGCCGTGTCTCCACATTCCGAACGTCGCGGAATACTTTTACCAGAGCGACCAGGAATATTGGGACCTGAAGGAAGACTTCCCCAACCTCGCGCCGCCCTGGCCGCAGTTCTGGAGCGAACATCCACTCCCCAATCACATTTACTCCAAGGAAAAAGGGCTCACCGATCTCAGCGACAAATGGGGCGGCGGGCGCCTGGGCGTGCTGACGACGTCGCTCGATCCGGCGAAGGAGATCGTCGCGGACAAGAAGCCGCCGGAGGAGTGCAAATGGCTTCTGTGGTTTGAAGTGTTCATCGACTACCGTGTGCGCAAGGACGTCGTCGCGGATGGCCCGCACGGCTCGATCTTTCTCATGCTCGATAAGGACGGCGTCATCATCGAGCGACCCTGGATGCAGACCTACTCGCCCAGCGGCGAGCCCTACGACAGCGTGATGCGCGACCTGATGACGTTCGTCAAGCCGACATGCTTGGCAATGTGCTTCATGCATTGCCGCAACGTGCGCGTGGTGGATAACAAGATCGACCCGAAGCTGGTGAAGCGGCATCGCGAGCGGCATGAAGGCCAGACGCCGACCGGCTTCAAGACGCTCATCATCGATCCGCTCAAAGAAATTCTGCGGAAGGAAGGCAACGCCGACAAAGTTGGACTCGCGAAAGCGATGCACATTTGCCGTGGGCACTTCCGCGACTATCGCGAGGGCAAGGGCTTGTTCGGGAAATACCACGCCATGGTCTGGACGCCGATGACCGTGCGCGGCAGCAAGAAGCGGAAGATCGTGCGCGATATCGACGTCGAGGTGAAGATATGAAGCGCGAGGTCTATAACGAAATCGAGTTTCTGCGCGAGCAAGTAAGGTTCCTGCGGCGCACGATAACCGCGCTACAGCGGCAGGTTGACGTATGCGAGACGCGCATTGACGATCTGCGGCGCGAGCGGGATAAAGAGGTCGAGGCGTGAGACGGCGCGGCATCAAGAATTATGTGCTCGCCGCCGACGGCAAGACGCCGATTGAAGAGCCGGACACTCTGAAGTGGGCATGGTGGTTTGAACATGCGGATCGCGTCGTGCGCCAGGATCGCGTGGGCGACTACACGATCTCGACAGTGTTCCTGGGAATCGATCACAACTGGTGGGGCGGCAAGCCGATCTTGTGGGAGACGATGACCTTCGGCGGCTGCGGCATCAGTCTCGCGAGCGAGGACATTATGCAGCGGCGCTATCGAAGCTACGAGGATGCGCTCGCCGGTCACATGAAGGTTCTGGAGGGCGTGAAGATGGCGGTGAAGTCATGAACAACGATCTTCAGCGGCTGATCGAAAACTTTGTGCGCGATCATGCTCCACGCCCGCGACCGGCGCGGGACCTGTTCATCGATCAGTTGCGTGAACTGATGAACGCCTATGCCGATGCAGCCCTCGCGCATGGCGCACGCCCCGAGGCCGGAACGCCGCACGGAAGCGGGAGGCCGCAGTGATCTGCCTGTGGTGCGGCGAGCCGGTCGCAGAAGACGAACAAGCCGAGTGCAACGTACCCATGCACCAGGAGTGCGCGTTCCGCTCCATCGTGGGTTCGGCGGCGCATATCGAACATCGCTGCATGTGCTACCGGAAGGGTTCCGATGAGCACGATCCGCCAAATATGACCAAGCGGCAAGCGGCCAGGGCTGCGGTCCTGGCGTGGACGTTTTGGATGCAACGACAATGAGCGAACGATCCATCCTGCGCGTGCGCGAGCGACCGCATATCCATCCTGACCGGCGCAACGAGCAGATCTGGGAAGTCGTGCGCGACGGCGAGGTTGTGGCGCACATCTACGGCACGCGGGACGGCGTGCAGGTCGTCAGCCCGCGCCTGGACCGCGACGGGCGCAACAAGCCTTACCTGTTTGAAGCAAGCGGCGTCTCGCCGGGTTGGGTGATCCCACTGCTCGCGCCGGATGACCCATGTCCGCTTTGCGTGGGCGGCGTTTTTCTGGGAGTATTGCCGTGTCCGATTTGCAGAGGGACGAAATGAAGTACTGGCTCTCCTGCGTAAAGTTCACGATCCAGGCCGACACCGACCAGGAGGACCGCATCGTGTACGCGGCGCCCATTGCGCGGCGGTTCCTGGGGCAGTCGCTGGTGAACCTCATCCGCTGGATGCGGACGCTGGGCGGATTTCGCATGGGGGAGTTGTGATCGACGACCTCCGCACCTTCCTGGGCAACATGGTCACGATCCACCGGACTATCGCTGGCGCCGACAAGCGGCGGTTCGCTTCCATCGAGGATCTCGTGCTGCGGCACGGTCAGGAATATTCCTGGCGCCAGAATAAACATCCGCTGGAGCCGCAGCAATGTTTCGCCCGCGCTTACCGGCTTGCTACGCGCTACCCGCAGAAGTGGGTCTATGTCGAAGGGTACGCCGTTTCACCAACTCTCCCAATCGCCATCCATCACGCCTGGGTCATGCCGGTCGCCGCCCCAGGAATAGCCGTAGAACTGGCCTGGAGGCGCGGCAATGCCTCCGGCGCCTACCTGGGGGTGCCGATCAGGCCGGAATACCTACGGAGCGTCCACAGAGCCTCTGGACGCTTAAGGCTGTATAACGTGCTGGACGCCTACTGGCTGCGCCATCCCCTGCTCACCGGCAAGACGCCCATTGAGGACGTGATCTGGAGAGGGTAAACTGAGGATGGTTTCGGTAATTCCCTTGGCAGTCCAACCTGCCAACCACTTCTCAGTTCGACAATATTCCACAGATCTGGGCCTCCTTCCGCGAGGCCCTCTTTTTTTTGGGTGAAAGCCTATTGACTTGGAGGCGCGATCACCCCTTAGGCTGAGAACTGGAGACACCACATGGACGCGAAACAACTCATCGACGCCGCCATGACCGACCTCAAGGCCGGTCTGGCTACCGAAGGCCAGGAATGCATCGACCACCTGCGGGACGCCGCCGTGAACATCGACATGGCGCTGGACCTGCTCGCGGAGGACGCGCAGTGAAGAGCCCGAACGCCTCCTCGATCAGCCGCAAGCTCCACAAGGCCGGTTTCCGGCTGGCCTACGACTACAACCATGAAGGCATGCGCGTGCGGCGAGGCATGCGCCTCGTCGCCAATCAGCCGGTCACGGTGATTGCGCAGTTCGACTCTGACGCCACGGCGAACCGCACTGCGGCGGAAGCGCGGGAATCGCTCACCAGCGCGGGCTATGCCTGCTCCGACCTCAAGGCCAATATCTTCCAAGTGCTGCCCCACTAAACTCCCCGCAATCTTCAGCCCCGCGTTCCGCTCCGGCGGCGCGGGGCTTTTGCTTTTTATGGGCTCATTTCTCCTGGGGGACTCCTAAATGAAAGTCCGGCCCAATTTTGCCCGGTCAAAAAATATAGGAATTTCCGCGCACGCCTAAAGTACCCCCCATTAACCGCCTGTTAACGGAACATGTTCGGCGCCCGATGTTCGATGTTCGATGCGCCGATAAGTGCTCCGCCGCGGCTGGGCGAACGTTACTAGAACCGTTACCGGACTAGGACATAGACCTAGGTCGCGAGTCACGCGAGACATACACCCATGCCCAGGTCGCATGCGGCGCCGCCTGAAGTCAGCCTAACTCGCGTTTGCGCCACCAAGTCAATAGCTGAGTGAGTGAGTCACTTGACTACCTGGGGTACGAGTCACTAGGCTGGACTTACCTATGACAAACAAACGCAGTCACTCAGAGAGCAGTATCACGGTACTTGATTACTTCGTCGGCGGCGCCCTGTGCTTCGCCGCGGCTGGCTTTTTGCTGCTGGCACTGTCAGCGACATTTAGCACGGTTGCTGCGGCGCCGACAGTCAGCACGGTCGGCGCATGGGCGGCAATCACTGGACTAGGCGGCGCAGTAATCGCGGCTGTCGTGATGCTGCTTGTTGATCTGAGCAATTAAGGGAGACACAAATGGCACGCAAACGAACACCGAAACCCGATCAGATACCGTCCTTTGACGGTCGCGACCTGACTACCCAGGATGTAATCCTGATATCAACGTCTGGCGGCAAAGACTCACTCGTGACCATGCATGTTGTTCACGCCCTTGCCGTTGCCCAGGGCGTGACTCACAAGCTGCGAGCAGTGCATTGCGACCTGGGACGCATGGAGTGGCAAGGGACTCGCGAACTAGTGGAAAAACAGTGCGCCATGTACGGCATTCCTCTATACGTCGTCAGCCGTCCCCAGGGAGACTTGCTGGCACATGTGGCTGAACGCGGCAAGTGGTATAGCCCCAAACAGCGGTATTGCACAAGCGACCATAAGCGCGATCAAGTGACGAAGGTGATCACGCGCCTAGTGGCAGAGCACATTGACACCCTGGGCGCCCAGGGCGCCGTGCGCATCCTGAGCGTTATGGGGCTCAGGGCGCAAGAGTCCGATGCACGCAAAGCGAAACGACCGATAGCCCACAATAAACGCGCTAGCAACGGTCGGCGCATTGTGACTGATTGGTTGCCAATCCATCAGTGGACTGAAACTCAGGTATGGGACCTGATTCACTCCGAAAATCTCCCCTACCACTACGCATACGACCTGGGCATGCCCAGGTTAAGCTGCGTGTTCTGCATTTTTGCGCCGAAACCTGCGTTGTTGTTGGCTGGATATCATAATCGCGCACTGCTCAGTGAGTACGTGGCAACGGAGCAAGCGACAGGTCACACGTTCACAGGAAAGATAGCCCTGGTAAACATCGAAGCGACACTGAACGCGGGTTATGTGCCGACCGCAAAGGTATCTAGTGCATCCTGGGCGCAATGCGCCTAACTCCCCTGATGAGTCCCTGCAATGGGACGAAACGCCGTGAGGCGTAGGGAGACACAAACGATGACGAAAAAGACGAGAAGAGTACTTGAGGCAATCACGTATATAACCAAACTTCAGTTTTCATGCGATGTTATTTCGCGCCGTGACATTGAAGCGATGTTCGATTCGGTTGATTTCTCCGACCCAGTTACAGCCGTAGCAACCGTCGAATCGGACGCTGTCGCTTGCACTGTCCATTTCCACTTGCAGACTGGCGGCGCCCAGTTCTCCAGGTCGCTTTATGCGGTAACGCGGATTGAATCGGAGGTTAACTAACCATGGAAAGACCATACATCGTAGGTTTCGACAACAATACCGAAACGTCGTTTGACGTGACGGTTCACGGCGCCACATGTGACGGCGCCCAGGAATGGACTCGTGATTACTTCGGTCACGCTGACGGTTCACGCGATTACCGCAATAGGAATCACGTTGAATACCTGTGGAGTGACTTTGATGGTAATCACACTTTCCGCGTTCACTTGGGAGGTTCACGCTAATGAAATTTCGCGACTTGGCAATTGGCGCCACTTTTGAATTCGATCACTCTGACTTGCCGTGCGCGTGTTTTCAGATTGCGCATGGTCCATGGGTTAAGGTTTCCGCACGGAAGTATCAATGGCTTGCTGGCGGTTCCGAAATCAGAGTAGGCAGCATTAACGCGACCGTGCGCCCTGGGGATGATTGCGGCAAACGCTGGATTTTCAAACGGCGTTAACTCCCCTGATGAGTCCCTGCAATGGGACGAAACGGCGCCCTGGGCGCCGTAGGGAGACACCCACTATGACGACGAATAAACGGAAACCAAACGGCTACAAACGGCTGCTACAGGATGACAATTACAAGACAGTCAAAGGCGAGTCCCTAGGCTGGCTGACTGCGATTATGTACTTGGCGCCAGCTATGTCCTCAGGCGTTCTTAACGTGTGCCTAGGCGCAACGGCATGGTGCATAGCGCTATGTCTCAACACGGCTGGCATGGGACGGTTCCGCAACGTGCAAGCGGCACGTGTTGCGAAAACAATGTTGCTCGCATCTAGCCGTGCGTTGTTTCTGGCATGCCTGAGGTATGACATAGGGATGTACGTGCGCCGTGCTGCTAAACGCGGCATGCGGCTGGCTGTCAGGATTAACGGCACGAGTGACCTACCATGGCTGGCTAAAGAAATGGCGCGGTCATTTCCGACAGTCCAGTTTTACGACTATACGAAACTGGCAAAGGCTGAACTGCGGCAATTGCCCAACTATCACATCACGTACTCGTATAGTGGCGAGAATTTATGCGAGTCCCTGCGAGTACTCGCACAGGGCGTCAATGTCGCTGTCGTGTTCCATGTGCGCAAGGGCATGCCGTTACCTGAGACTTGGCATGGTTACCGTGTGATTGATGGCGACTTGCACGACTTGCGATTCCTAGACCCGAAGGGCGTGGTAGTCGGTTTACGTGCAAAGGGACTCGCTATCAACGCGGACAGTCCCTTTATCGTGTTGGCGTCCTAACTCCCCTGATGAGTCCCTGGGACGGGACGAAACGGCGCCCTGGGCGCCGTAGGGAGACACAAACGATGAGACTACGAGCAACCATCAAACGAACTGAAACCGATACGCATCGATTCATTCACTTTGTTTTTCCGAAGGGCGTGAATCCGTTTATGTACGAACACGTGCTGCGGCGCAACCTGGGCGCACGCCCTTATTCCGAAGCGTTCAGCATGAACGCTCAGGGAGAGTCATTGGTAATGTTCGGCGCACGCAAACGGCGTTAACTCCCCTGATGAGTCCCTGGGACGGGACGAAACGGCGCCACGGCGCCGTAGGGAGACACTATGACGATTAACAAACATGTTCAGTTGATCAACAACGATACTCGCCTATCGTTGTTCTTTTTTCGGTTCCATTTGCGCAATGGGCACACGCGCCTATTCTGCTTTCATTGCGAGTCCCTAGTGTCGGCATGGTCAAGCTTGATCAAGCGTGTTGCTGCCCAGGGATACGACCTGTCAGCAATTGCGGCTGTCGAATTGGAATCGATGGAATCACCCAGGGAGAACAACTAGCATGCGTGCCGCGGCGGTCCACTTTTTTCTGTCGCTTGCTCTGCGACTTTCACGGCACGCTGACGTGCGTGCGTGCCTAACTATGACTCTTGCAGACGTAGAAGACTGGCATAACGGCGCCGTGCCGCCGACCGCTGATACGCCCTGGTACGGCACGCACTGTCCTAGTCCCGTGCCGTGCTGCAATCCTCGCGATCTAGACCTACGTGCCGTTTGCCCAGGGTGCGCCGATACTGTGCCGTACTCTGATGTCGCCCAGGGCGCCGTGTTCTGTGAACGTTGCGCCCTGGTATCACTCGTGCCGTAAGATACCCCGCAGTACCTCATTACAGCCCCACAGTTGAAACGGGCGCCCAGGTCGCAAGACTTAGGGCGCCCTTAGTGTTTTAGGGCGTGCCCAGGATGCGCCCAGGGGAGTCGGCAGCATGCCCAGGGCGCCGACCGTCCCAGGGCGCCGACAGCGTGTCCAGGATGCGCCGCCCAGGGGATGTATAAACGCTGAATAAAGCAGTGCTACATGTTGTAACAGTACCCCTGTAAGTTGTTGATAATCCCACAAGTGAACACATGGTTTCTGAGCGTTCCTGGGCGCATGGTTGCGTCAATTTTTTCCTGGGCTATCAGGGTATTACCTATAGGCGAAACTCAACCGAAACTGAGCGAAACTCAGGCGAATTTATCCTCCTCCTATCCTGTGGAAAAACCTGCTAGAAACCTAGCAGAGATCAGGGCGTGCCGACAGCCGTTTGGATAAATATTCAGTATCGTGAATAAATATCCATAGCCGTTTGGACAGGTCGCGACTCAGGGCGCCCAGGGGTATCGGACAGGGCGCCCAGGATGCGCCGACCGTCAGCCGTCCCAGGGCGTGCCCAGCATGCCCAGGATTACCGCGCACGTGCGCCCAGGGCGCCCAGGATGCGCCGCCCAGCATGCCGACAGCGTGCCGCATGGGCGCCGACAGCGTGCCCAGGATGCGCCCAGGGCGTGCCGACCGTCCCCAGGGCGTGCAATCCTATTTCAGACAGCCTAGTCTGATTCCAACATTAGTCCAGCTTATATAAGGCGTTCAGTTGAAAAAATTACATAGCGACCTGGGCGTGCCGACAGAGGATTTCACCCCTACGGCGCAAATTAGTTTTCCGCCTTTGTTCTCAGTGGTTTAGCGGCGGTGCTTTGTTTTCAATAGGATGCGCTAACTGGCTGTCTTTTCAGCTAGATAGCTAAACAGTTTGGTTTCATGCGGTTAGCATAAAGGCAATAGAATCAGGCAGATAGCTAACTGCAACAAAGCAAAGGCGTTAGCTAAGTGCTTGAGCGGATTGGAGTTAGCTAAGTCGTTTGCAATCAACGCGGTAACGTTACACGTAACGTGCGGCGCCCTGGGCATGCGCCAGCCAAGGCCAGCGAGTCGGTTCGATGCCATGTTCGGTGTTTCGGGTCCTTCCCAGCCGAAAAATCGCCCGCCGCTTCGCGCCA
>Ga0126382_10000015_pt1 | contig 52429 bp, 48 predicted proteins | sample PanSoiMetPlot_30_FD_92548 | JGI IMG/M metagenome (GOLD analysis project Ga0126382, IMG submission 92548) | Tropical forest soil microbial communities from Panama - MetaG Plot_30 | ecosystem: Environmental > Terrestrial > Soil > Tropical forest > Bulk soil | place: Panama | collected 2016-02-17
CCGCTTGGCATCGTCTACGCAACCGACGCCAAGGTCAGCCCCGCAGTCAAGATAATTGGCACGTTCCCTGCGGATTCCCACCCCGCAATCATTTACCCCGTAGCCGCCACCGTGACTGCTAAGCCAATAGCTGTCGGGTATCTCGTATATCTACGCTCGATGGCTGCTAAGGTGATATTCGAGCAGAATGGCTTCGAATTTCTGATCCGGCCTATATCGTAGGCATGATCGAGCTTGGCGGCGTATGGAACTAAGGGACAATTTGTCCGCTTTCGACACGGTGCGGGCTCTGATCTGTAAGCCCTGGGGCGCGCTTGCACAGGCGGAAAAGTTCCCCTCGGAATGTCGAAAGAAGAATTTGAACGGTACGCCCAAGAGTTTCTGCGAATGGCTTCCCAGACAGCTGACCCATACGTCCGCGAGCAGCTGATCGAGATCGCTGGTGAATGGATGAAGCTGGCGAGGGAACAAGATGCAAACGACGACAAGCCAGATCACGACCTGTGAGCTTCCCTTGATGCCACGCGCGTGCGGATCACCGGCGCATTTGCAACGGATGCCCGCGAGTCGGAGTTCGTAAGTCGGGTAGCGTTCATCTCCCAATAACTAAAGCGAGGAAATAACGGCGCCAAAGCGTCCCTTTTGTTATCTTGTAACTTCTGGCGGCAAATATTTGGAGACGTCAATCGAGGAACTCCCGATGAGCCATTCCTCTCCGAACGCTTTGCAGGTCGCCCTGCTCTACGACAGTGCCGACCCCATTGATCTCAATGCGCTGCAATCCGCATTTCTGAAAAGCGAATTGAATGCGTCCGGCTACAAATACAACGTCGTCGAAGCCGATGGCCGGACCTATTTTCGCTGTTTCGGCGGCCGCGAATCGGACGTCATGATCTTTGTAGAGTGGGTGGACAAGCCCACCGCGCGCGCCAACTTCAACACGGCTCTCAGTTCCGTCTTCAACCAGATCAGCATGCCCGACGCCGCAGCGCTGATCGACCGGCACCGCGGGCTGCTTTTGATCAACGTTCACCATGGCGCCATGCCGCAGTCGCGTGAAATCCAGACATTGCTGGCGCAGATGGGTGTGGGCCAGGCGGGACAATCCTTGCCGCAATACCAGGAGCGGCTGCGGGTGATGGGCCTGCTCGCCGCCATGGCGACCGACATCAGCAAACCCACCCTGTCGCACTGGACCCACACAGACGTTCTGGCGAGGCCGCAAGCGATCAAGGATTTCATGTGGGACGCCAGCCCCAATCTGCTGCATGTGCATCCCATGCCGTTTCGCGGCCCGGGCACGACGCAAGACCAGGGCATCGCTGGCGTTGTGACTTTTGGCGCCGCGGCGTACATCGGGCGGGAAATACGAGTGCGGCCGACCGAAGTGCCATGGATCGAAGCCTACCAGCATGCGCTCGGTTTCATCTCTCTGGCGATCCACAAAGACGGCTACGTCATTCCTGACGGCGACACGTTCGGCGACGACAGCGATAGCTTTTGCTACCGCGTGCATCACACGGCCGAACCCCTCCTCAATGCGGGCGCGGAAATTCCCTGCTACGAGCTGGAGCCGCAGCTCAACAAGAAACACGGGTTTCAAGCGCCCGGCTATGTCACGCGCGACAAAATCATCGATATCGACGAGCCGCGACTCGAACATGTGCAGCTCAACGGCCGGGCCGGCCGCGAAGTCGTCGCCGAGTGGAGAGCCAAGCGTCAGATGGCCGAGCGGATCGGCGGCAGGCTTGTCGTGAAGGGCGCAGTCGAGGCGGACGGAGGCGGCGCATTCGGCAAGCGCCAGAGTGGCGACGGCTCGTCTGGCGCCAAGGGCGGCTCGGTGACGGGATGGCTTGCGAAGACCTTTGGTGTACGCAGGAATGAGGAATAGATCTATGTCCGCTTGCGGTGGAGGAGCGGTCGGCCCACGCGATCGTCTTGCATTTATTTTTTCTTAAGACTTGGACTCATACGATCGAGACCAACACGTCCGGTTGAGATCGGGGTTGGCGGCGCGCCTTGGAAGCCGCGGATCTGAACATCGGACGTGCAAGCGGTCTCAAGAGATCGAGCCGACGACGCGTGTTCGGGAGAATGCTCCCGACACCTCGGTACGGTCGTGACCCGCGCATCCAACGCTCATCCACAAGTCTCAAGGGGGAACACCGTGAAAAAGAGCTTAGCCATTTTGACGATTGCGATGGCGCTTGTGCCGTTTGGCGCGTCCGCTGAGGAACGCGTGGGAGATGCAGCACTGGGCGCGTTGGCGGGCGCCGTCGTCTTGGGGCCGCTCGGCCTCGTCGCCGGAGCCGCCGTGGGCTACACGGCAGGGCCGTCGATCGCCGACTCGTGGGGGCTGCGACGGTCCCATGCGCGACATCCGGCGAAGCGGCCTGCGAGGGTCAGTTCCAACCAATAAGCGTTTAGGTCACCGCGGCGAAGAGAGCCGGCCAGGTGTGCTCACCCGGCCGGCTCTGGCCGCGCTGTGCCGCAGTGAAACTTGTTCAAAGCATTGCCGATGCCGCCGGCACGGGCGCTTGACTATTCATCGTGATGATGAGGTGCCGAAGGTCAGGTGTGCTTTCCCTCGGATACGGGCACATCGCTCCGCGACAGATTCCCCCATCCGTCGACCGCCCTATCCGAAGCGGGCCTTCGGAATTTCGAGCCCTGCCCCCTCAATGCGCGACAATCCCTCTACAGGCGGCCAAGCCGCCCAAACATCTGCTCATCGATAACAACGTGCGGCCAAATCCACACATTTGTTCGTCGCGACGATTTCCGGGTTTGACCGGAACGGACCTCCGCATGTGCGTATGGCCGCGACCGGCGGGTCTCACAACTGTTCGGCCCGCTCCGCCGTTGGGTAGCATCGAGGCGCGGACCGGACGTATGGCGTCAGGGACTTTCTCGGGGCTTCAGTGAACTGCGTCACATTTACCGGAGAGCGGAGTGACGTACATTCCGCTTGCGAGGCCCTCGCGGCGGAGGCGGCCAGGAGGTGTTGCGATTTCCGCACCTAGGAGAGAGTCATGAAATATCCACTCATATTCGCGGCTGCACTTGGCATCCTTAATTATGTGACCGTTGCTCAAGCCGACATTGTTTGCACCCACACAGGCGGATGCTTCGAAACAGGAATGACCATCATTTCAAATGGCAGTCCTCATCACGGATTGGAGCACAAGCCCCGACTAATGAAAGACGGAAAAGTGCGAAAGCCGACTATTGTCAGGACTTACTGGGATTGAAATTCGGACCGATCAGGCAGGCTCGGTATCGGTCGCTGCGACGCGGCGGCGTCAGCATGTGCAGTGTGCCGGCGTCGGCGGCCGCATTGTACTCGCGGACAAGTTCCTCCAACCGCTGCGGCGCGATGCCGATCAGGCCGGCCAACTCCGCGATCGTGCCGGCGCGATGCAGCGCCCCGCCCGCCTCCGGCAGCAGCAGATTGGGCGGCTGCGCATGGCCGCGACCGGGTGGTCCGTCCCGGATCGCCTGGCCGACGTCTTCACTTGTCAAACAGCCCATTCACGCGGCCCGCTCCCGCGCCACGAACAGATCTCGTTCCCGCGGCGCAATTGCGCCCGGGTCTTGAAATTGAGTCCCACCCCGAGGGGTGGCGGAGCGCCGATAGGCGCCCGGGTGCAGCGGCACCCGGTTGGACGCACCATGACGCGGCGCGTCCGGGCGCTTGCGAGGCGCCCTGCGTCCAGTAACGTAGGACGCGCGCCTTTCGGCGCTCCACCGTGGCGATTTATGGCCGGGGGCCGCGCTTCCGTCTGCAGCATTTCCTCCGCAGCCCGTGCAGCGAGCTCCTCGCAGCCAAGTCGTAGTGCTTGGCGGGCGGGGGCCCCGGACCTCCCGGGGCGCGGTTACGAGCCGCAGCCGCAGGACGCCACACCTCGCTCCGCCTATGGACCGTCTCCGGAAGACGCCCCTCGATGAGCAAGGATGGCCGTCATAGCATGCCCTCGATACGTAGTCAATATATAGATACACAACGAATTCGGATGCCGGGGCCTTGGAAGCAAGACCGCGCTTTGCACTTGCCGGCAACAAACGACACAGGCTGCGACGTTTTTTCCCTGATATCCGGGAACATACACGGAAGAGTTCGGCTGCACGAAGGTCCCGTACCATGTTACCGTATCCGGATTGCGAAACCTCAATTCTTTCTGGGTCATCGGCGGAATAAGATGCGGTGAGTCTACGTTTCACCACGCGTCGGGCCATCAGTCAGAAGGGCGGTCAGCGCTCGGGCTCAGCGGTTCAAAAAAAGCTCCAAGGAGGCCGGATGTGATTATCGAGTCGCCGTTAGACTTGATTTTTCGAGACTTGTTTTATCGCCTTCCTTCATTTGCAGGGGGCAACGATCTCTTTCTGAAGTTGGAGGGGTTCAATGTAACCGGCTCCATCAAGATCAAGACTGCTATCGCTCTTATCGAGGACCTGGAGCAAAGAGGCATCGCCAGGACAGACGAGACCGTCATAGTCGAGTCATCCTCAGGCAATCTCGGCCTCGCCCTGAGTCTCGTGTGCGCCGTGAAGCGCTACAAATTCGTTTGCGTGACGGACCCGAATGCCAATCGTGCCACCATACGGGGGATGGAACTCTATGGGGCAAAGGTCGTGGTGGCGGAAGAGCGCGACGCCGCGGGAGGGTACTTGGGAAGCAGGTTGAGGAAAATCGACCAGATCCTGCGCTCGACTCCAAACGCCGTCTGGCTTAATCAATACGCCAATGTCGCCAACAAGAACGTGCATGCGGAGCAGACGGCGAATGAGATCGCGCGTGAATTCGGTCAGGTCGATTGGGTTTTCGTCGGGTCCGGAACGACAGGCACACTTGGCGGAATCTCGGAGCGGCTTCGTCAGAAATACTCGAACATCACGGTTGTCGCCGTCGAACCGGTAGGCTCCGTCACGTTCGGAGGCGCGCCTGGAAAGAGAAACATCCCCGGTATCGGGACGAGCGTACGACCCGCCCTTGCGGATCTCGCCAAGCCCGACAGAATCGTGGCGGTGACGGAAGAGAAGACCATCGAAGCCTGTCTTTCCTTTGTTCGAGATTATCATCTGCTCGTGGGGGGCAGCACCGGATCGGTTCTGGCCGCAGCGCGACAACTGGCTCCGGAGTTTCGGCCCGGCGAGACCATCGTCGCCCTGTCGGCTGACCTCGGCGAGAAATACCTGGACACAATTTACGACCCGGCCTGGGTGGCGAAGGTCATCGCGGCGCATGACGACAAGTCTGCGCGGGCTCACGCGTTTGCGGCCGCCGACGGAAACGCCTGAAGCTCAGCGGACCTGCTCTCGGCGTGCTACAATAATTTCCCGATCCGCCGATCACCGCTTGCGCTCGCTGCGAACTGGTTGAGCCCGTCCGGAGAAACCGTCCGGGTCTGAGTGGAGAATAATTGTGCCATCTGCACCGATGTTCCATGTCGTTTCCGGTTCGGTTGTCAGACGTATCATTGACGATCATCGGACGCAGATTTTCGGCGCTGTCGAGACGGCCTACCGCCTTCACGCGTCCGGCAACACTCTCAACCCGGACAGCTATTTCCTGCGATACCCGGACAAGCCGAGCGCTCGCATCATCGCGTTGCCGGCCCATCTTGGTGGCGTGATTCAAAAGAGCGGTATCAAGTGGATTTCGAGTTTCCCGGAAAACAGGGCCAACAACCTGGCCCGGGCGTCGGCGGTTCTGATCTTGAACGACGCCACCACGGGCTATCCGCTGGCCTGCATCGAGGCATCGCTGATCAGCGCGACGCGTACGGCAGCGTCTGCCGCGTTGGCCGCGGAGCATATTTCCCCCGACCCGTTCGAGGGAGCACTTGCAGTAGTTGGAACGGGGGTTATCGCGCGCACAACTGTCGAGTGGCTCCTGTTCCGAAACTGGAAGTTTCGGAGAATCAGCTTGCACGATCTGGACCGCAGCGAGGCGGAGCGGTTCAGCAAATGGCTTCGGGACGAGCACAACCTCCAAGCCGACATTCAAGATCGCCTGGAGGACGCCGTAGGCCATGCGTCGTTGATCATTTTCGCGACAACCGCGCCGGAACCCTATGTTGCCGACGAAAAGCTGTTCGCGCACTCACCCACTGTCATCCACCTGTCGCTGCGGGACATTTGCGTGAATGTGATTCTTGCATCGCAAAACATCGTCGACGACGTCGATCATTGCCTCAAGGCGAAGACTTCACCTCATCTAGCGGAAATCGCGACGGGAAGCAGGTCTTTTGTCTCGGGTACTTTGGCGGATGTCCTGGAGAGGAAACTCAAACCGGACTACAGCCGGCCCCGCATATTCTCGCCATTCGGCCTCGGTGTTCTTGATCTCGCCGTCGGCAATTTCGTGCTCGAGATCGCGATATCATCCGGCGCAGCGATTGCTTTGCCCGACTTCTTCAGCAATTCTGCGCGATGGTGAGAGGCCCAGGGAAAATTCGAAAATGTCAAAGGTGTGGAGTTGCAATGAGTGGGATCAGCTGGAGGAGGTCATCGTTGGCAATCCCCTCAATGCGCGGTTCCCTACGGCTGACTTGAGCGCCCAGCTCGCGGAATTTCCCGACCGCCCAGTAGCCGAAATACCTCGCGGCGCCTTCCCACAACGGATCATTGAAGAAACCCAGGAGGATTTGGACGGGTTTGTCAAAATCCTCGAAGGCCTCGGCATCGTCGTCAAGCGGCCGCAGACATGGCCCCATGACGCCAAATTTTCCACCATCAATTGGGAGGCTCAGGGATACTACAATTATTGTCCCCGCGACATCCTGCTGGTGATCGGCGATCACATCATCGAAACGCCCAACGTCATTCGCAGCCGCGCCCAGGAGACGTTCAGCTACCGCGCCCTGTTGATGGACTACATGAAATCAGGCGCGAAGTGGTACAGCGCCCCCAAGCCCATGCTGTTGGACTCACTTTTCGAAGGTGTTGATCTCAACAAACCCACACCGCGCAACGATGAGCCGGCATTCGATGCGGCAAACGTGCTTCGTTTCGGTCGGGATCTGATCTACCTCGTCAGCGCCACGGGCAACGAATTGGGCGGACGCTGGCTGCAATCGATTCTGGGCGAGCAATTCCGGCTCCATTTTCTCAAGGACGTCTACTACGGCAGCCACATCGATTCGACCCTTGTCGGCTTGCGTCCCGGCCTGGTCCTCGCCAATCCTGCACGCGTCAATGACGACACGCTGCCCAAGATCTTGAAACAATGGAAGGTCATCTACAGCCCGCCGATGGAGAACACGAATCGGCATGACGCCGACTATCTGGCAAAATCCATCGGCAGTGACTGGATCGACATGAACGCATTCAGCATCAATCCGAATCTGGTCGTGGTCGATCAAAACCAGCCCTCTCTCATAAGGCTTCTGGAGAAGGAAGGCCTCGATGTGATTCCTCTCAGATTACGCCACTCGAAAATGCTGGGCGGCGGCCCCCATTGTGTAACTTTGGATGTCCGGCGGGCCGGAACTCTCGAACGATATTTCGATTAGCCGGTTCGCCCGCTATCTTTATCTTTCGCCGATCGTGCGTCGGAGGGCTCTGCCGGCTGTTGCTGCCACGCGCAAGTAACGTCTAAGCGTCACCTTTCCTGGCGCATGAGTTTCGCAATGTGTTCGGTAACCGGTGCCAAATCAACGTCAGCAAGATTGGCGAGAGCAATGATCGTGAGTTCCTCTTCTATGTACCGCGTCAGGATTGCCTCAAAACCGCGAAATGAGCCGTCATGCCCATGCACCGTCTGTCCGTCCTTCTGCGTAATCTCCCATGCGAACCCGTAGGGATGCGTCTTACCGCTCTTGAGGACGACTGGAGCAAAGATTTGCGACCAGCTTTCAGGCTTCAAGAGTGCGCGTGCTCGTACGCCTCTCTCCCAGGCCAGAAAATCCTCGAGTGACAGAAGGAAACATCCGTCCGCGGTTTGATTGAATGTGGGCGAAACCCAGTCCCGGTTCAGAATCCGACCGTTGCGCATGCGATAGCCGGCGACGCGATTCGGCACGACGTCCGCGTCGCTTGCCATACTTGCCGTCTTCATACCGAGCGGTTGGAAAATATGCTCGCGAATGTAATCCCCATGGAAGCTCCCTGTTACCGCACGGATAATGATGCCGAGTAGCAGGTAGCCGCTGTTACTGTATTCGAATTTGTGACCGGGTGGGGATCTGCGCGACAGTAGTCCCACGAGCTCCGTGAGCTGCCGCTCGGAATAATTGCGACGATCATCGACCTCATCTTCGTATTCCGGTATCCCGGATGTGTGCGTCAGCAGATGACGCAGCGTGATCGATCCCCACCGTGCCGTCGTGCGTGGCAGGTAGCCAGCGATCCTGTCGTCGAGGCGGATCTTTCCCTGCTCTTCGAGCAGCATGATTGCGGCCGCAGTGAATTGCTTGCCGATCGAGCCGGCCTGGAAGATGCTGTGCGTGGTCACCGGTACTTCGTGCTCAAGGTTTGCAAAGCCGTATCCCTTGGCCAGCACGACCTCGCCGTTTTTGACGACAGCGACGGCCATTCCGGGGATCTTCTGTCGCGACATCTCCGCAGAGACAAATCGATCCATCATCGGTATCGCATCGGCCGGCGTCGCTGACGCTCCGTTACAAAGCACGCTCATGAGGAGAAAGCCGGTGTAAATGAGATTGTTCGTCATGGCCGCTTGTGGTCCCGCTTTGCTCTTGCCAGCCGCAGAACGACCTGCGGATTGACTGAGCAAGATGCCAAAAACGGCTCTTTCGCGCCATCGGCCCGCTCGCGGGTTGGACCCTGGGGCGAGTGCGCGCGGCAACCGCAACGCGATAGCGACAGGGAAGCGTCGTGCCTTGGGACCGAGGGGTTCCCATGGCCTCTCCCAAGACATGAGCACGACGGATCAGGCGATCAACACCCTAGGCTTGGCTCGCTGACTGATGTGCTTGCGCGGCTGCAGGATCACCCCGCCAAAACGGATCGACGAACTCCTCCCCTTGGAACTTGAAGCGCGTGGGGCCAAAAGCCGACGCGCAATCGCCGCGGATCAAAGCCGCAGTTGCGCGTCCAGCTGTTCGCGCGTAGTTTTCACTGCACGCGTACTTTTCGGTTGGTAACCGGGCCGGGACTCCCCGCCTCACCAGCCTTGGCTACTTCCTAGCAGCCGCGACCTGGCTAATCGCCGATTTGCAACCGTCGCTGAGGTTAGAGAGGGCAGACTTGAGGCAAGCTATTTTTGCTGTGCGCCGTTTCGCATCCGCGCAGTGTTGCTTCACGTCGTCGGTGCATGTCTTTGCCGCCGCGGCGGCTGACGCCAACAACTGCTGACACGGTGCGGAGACTTCCCCGACGTGCTTCTTGACGCATTCGGCGATCCGGCCCTGACCGGGCTCCACACCTGCACAGTTCTTTTTGACGTCCTCGACGCATGCTTTAGCGCCCTGCGCCACAGCGCTTGATCCGGACAGCAACAAAACAGCACTAACGACCAACACGCTTTTCAACATGGTATTTCTCCTATGATCTGCAGGGAGACATTTCCGACTTCAGCGGTAGAGCAGCGTCCAGCGGCACAAAATTTGGTCTATTCGATCACCTCGTCAGCGCGCGCGAGCACCATGAACCAGTCCACGCATGTGAAGTGGGCCATCTCAGGATGCCCCCAAAACGATTAGGACCCGGCATGCCGGGCCGAAACTACAGACAGGATACAGAATTCATGAGGACCAGTCAGCACACTCGATCGCCTCATCGGCTGTGGTGGGCAGCGACACGGACCGCCATACCTCCGACCCGCAACTCTGCCGATCGCACCAGAAGGTTGCTCGCGAGCAGAGCTTGCAACTCCACTCGCGGCGCTCGTCAAATGTCTTGCGGGATCGCGGACGCTTACTGCGTGCCACATCGGTCGATGTTCGCCAGCGGCGAGGCGCTGGAGCGCTTCCGGGCTGATGGGCAGTGAGCTCGCGTAGGCGTCCACACTTAACCCGATGGGCCTGCACGACGTGCGGCGCCCACCAGTACGGGTCGGTTAAACTAAGCACGGTGAGCATTAACCGCCGGCCATGCATGTGCCGGCGCGGGTGTGTCGGCCCAGTTGCCCTTGAGCAAGCGAAAATTACCAACCTGCAAGCCACGGCATCCACGACATCGCGGCACGCTCTCGATCTCGCCATTATGGCGTCAATCGATTAGAACTGACAGGCCCTATCAGCCAATTCCATGCCCATCGGGCTAGTCAGCAGCACGCGAGCATGGTCACGTGGCTGCTCGGCATTGCCTCGTTTGGATGAACCTTGCTGTGGCATTCCAGAACGATCACCCCTCCCCCTCGTTGCGCTTGTCGATGCTGGTCGTTGCGGCTGGAATCATTTCTACCACCCTCGCACAACCCGATCTCCTGGACCTACCGATACGTCGTCTGCTCAAAGATGAGCTTCATGTTTCAGAATTGCAGATGGCCCTGCTTTTTGGCATCGGTGGGATTGCTTGGTACCTGAAGCCGTTAGCTGGTCTCCTTGTCGACAATGTTGCCCTGTTCGGAACGCATCGGCGTCACTATCTAATCGTTAGCGCGCTTCTGACGGCTGTACTTTGGCTTCTCCTCGGACTCGTTTCGAACAACTATTTCTTGATATTGGTTACCGTAGTTGCAATGCAGTCAATGCTCGTCATTGGAAGCACTGTGACGGGAGGCTTTCTTGTCGAACGGGGAAAACTTCTAAGGGCTGAAGGACGGCTGGTCTCTTGCGAAATATTTTTTGAGTCTACTTGTATTTTGATTGCAGGCCCCCTTGCTGGATATCTCGCTGGACTCCCGATTGGCGCGGCAGTTGTAGTTGGCGCCGCGATTGCCGTGGTGATCGCGCCTGTCGCGGCGGTAGGCGTCGCGGAGCCCGTTCGAGAAAAATCCAGAACTGTTGGCATCAAAGACTTTCTACGCAATCTCAGGCTCTCCTTTAGTTCACGCACTATGTGGATTGTTGGAATTTTTCTGCTGGTTTCCAACATTCCGCAATCGTTCGGGACGCCTCTCTACTTCTATCAGAAGAACACGCTTGCTCTCTCCGATATCGACATTGGATACCTCAGGGCTGTTAACGCTGTTGGTGGCTTGTTGGCCTCCGTTCTCTATCAATTCCTGTGCCAAAGACTGCCGATGCAAGGCCTCCTTGTTCTGGGAACACTAGGTCCGACTGCTGGAATAGCAGCCTACCTTTTCTATACGTCCGTTCCGGCTGCGCTCACCATTGAATTTCTAGGCGGAATTTTGTTCGGGATGGGCACATTAGCGTTGATGCATCTCGCGGTTTTATCAACGTTAGCTCCTTCTGCCGCATTTGGATTTGCCGTGCTTATGAGTGCCGCAAACGCGGGTGGTGCCATCGGAGATAACTTGGCGGCGCTGTTGGTAGAGCGCCTATCAATGACGCTGCTTGACGTGGTCAAACTCTTCACGGTGGGTGCTGCTGCATGTTGCCTGTTTGTTTTTTTCCTGCCTCGCGACCTACTAGGTCACCGGGAAGGCACGCGATGAATGCTCTGATTATGAATAGAGGAGACAATGGCTAACCGTATCGCAGCGGTTCGTCGTCCGTTCGAGCCCAGGATGCAATGTTTCGCACATGACACGCTTTGAGGCCGGCGCGCCTCATACGAGGCGGTCAGCATGCGCAATCAAGCATCTTTCGCCACTCTCGCGCGCTGCTTGGACGTCAGCACTTCAATAGCGCGGGTAATCAATGGATCGATACCGCTTTCAATATCTGCCATCTTGTTGAACAGCTCGATATCGACCGGCACACCTTTTCCTTCGTAGCAGACCATGTCAGCTGAAAGATATACTTGATAGGACAAACGATACTCCCAGCCATTGGGGAGCTTCTTCTCAAGTTGATACGAGAATATCCCGTTTGTGTGATCGCCGAGAATCGTAACGTGGGGCAACTGCCTTATCGCCAGCGCAAAGGCCTCTCCACCGCTAAAAACAGAATCACAGGTCAGGAGCACGATCGGCCCGGTAAATTGTACGTCGCCTTGCGGTTCAAGGTGCCAGGTTTTCAACGGCGTGAAATCATTCTTGCCTGGACCATTCTTCGTCTTCCTGCGGAAGGCAACGCGCCTGCGATCGCAAAAGCGATTGATGATAGCGATGGCAGTACTATCTTCCCCGCCCGGGTTATCACGGATATCGATGATGATCCCTTTCAAGGATCTGAAGTCACGAGCAATCCGGTCAAGCGCGGCAGTCAGATTGCGCTTCTTGATCCTTTCCAGCTCAAGGATGCGAATGTAGCCAAATTCCTGGGACCTGCAGTAATGAAGCATCCAAGCCTTGGTCTTCCCAGGCTTATCAAACCCGTGGCGGACAAGGGTCTTCCCGGTCGTCTTGAAGAGCCGCTTGATATCCCGCTTGGTAAATTCTTGATGGAATCTAGGTTTTTTCTCTGGGTTGAAATATCGCGTCTTCTGATGCCGGCCTCCTTTTGCCTTCAGTTCGATATGTCCGTCATTCAGCGGATCGAGCATCTGGCAGAAAATATCGAACAGATCATCGTCGCTGGTCTTCTTTGTGACTCTTGGTCTGTACGTGTCGTACTGCTGTTTCCAGTCGACATTCCTCAGCTGGAAAAATGGGTACCTATTGTGGAAGGTATTCCACAAAGATTCGAAATTCTTCTCAGGGTTGCGAAGCATGATGGCGATGTGAATGTCAGCGTGCCGGCCCCGCATCAGGCCGAGAGATCGGGCACCAGCTGTACAAAGAGTTCAAAGCCGGCAAGCTGGATAGCGTAGATTTCCAGTGTGTGTCGACCGACGAAGCGAAGCACGCTAGCTATCTTCTCCGGGGGCTGGACGCGACTCTCGCCGCGTTTGAAGAGACACAGGCTGATCGACAAAACGCCGACACCCAGAATAACGACGGCCAAATGAATTGCCGGAAACGAGAACTCCTTTTGTTCCTGCCAAACGAACGCGACCGCAGCGAGCAAACACGCCAAAAGGCGCATCAGGCCGGCGGTATCTGTCCCAGTGAGCTTGGGTGCTGGCGAGCCTCGAGTTCCGTCGGCGGGGCCGACAGCGGACATGCCTTCGAGATATCGGCGCTGGCATAGACCGAACAGCGCCCACAGCCATCCCTCCGCTCCGTAGTCGACAATCTTTGTCGTTACAGGCAGCAACGCGACAAGGACGGAAACAAGGACGGTGAAGGCGAGCCAGCCATGATTTTGCAAGAGCGTGTCGGCATAGGGCCGCGCGATGCGGATAAGTACGAAGCTCAAGAGAATGTTCGGTGACACCCAGGTCCAGTCGGCGTTCCAGCTTTCGAGCAGTGTCAGGATCACGCCGATGCCAATCCAGTAAAGCGGGACAGTCCGGCTCTGGGCATAGCCCACGAGGAAGAAGAACGGGGGAGCTGCAAGCCGTCCGAAGACACTCCACCAGAGTTCGTTATCCATGAAGAAAAAGCCGAAATGGCCCGCCGAAACGAAGATGATTGCGGCGGTTTTCAGCCAATCGGTGTTGTCGACCGCGTGAGGCGGGGTTCTCGAATGCGTGGCGTCATGCATTCCCGCGCTAGCTTGTGACACTTACCGGCTCCACGGGGCTCCCCTCGTAGGTGGCTGTCGGCAGATGCATCTCCTTGAGGACCAGCGACAACGGCAAGAGCATTGTATCCCGCTCAATAACCGCGCCGCCCATCACGGTCGCGCCAAACGAGACGACGCAGCCGTCCTGGATGCAAGTTCGCTTCACCTTCAGGACCATATTTTCGAACGTATGGAGTTGAAGGACGCCCTCCAAAACACAGTCGTCGCCAAAACGAACCGCGTTCCAATCGGAGCACTGCATTGGCTGCCTCATGATTGTTCGGCGGCCTATCTGACATCCCATCCATCTTAGTATGAAATTCGATAGGACAGTTCCGGCGCAAAATGCCAAAGACCCTCTGCACCAGGCGAAGAAGCAGTCCTGCGAAAAGAAGTAGGCAAAGTGCCGCCAACACCAGAAGGGCGCCGAGTCATCGGTTCCCCATTCGCCGACGAGGGATTTTTTGATTGCGACGCAGGCCAGAACCAGACTGACCTCTGTGAGCAGCAAAGCAATCACGGCACTGAGGATCAGGTTCCCGTCCAATCGCAACAGGCAAACGTATAAAATCGTGAATATCAGCCCTTCTGCAATGGGCAGAAATCCGATGCCGAAGAAGTCAAACAGGAGGACGCGAGTCAGGAAGATGGGGAATTTCGGTCGTCTGTGGGCGTCATTCTCTGCCTCAAACAACGCACTTGCGAATCTTACCGGCGGGTTTCCCGCCACCGTAACGGGCTCACCAAGCCGCGACCGCAATTGTCGTCGGAACTGTATGTCACTGCCTGGGGTGGAGACGCCCAAGAGGAAGTTCGATGGGAATTGCCCGTGCTCCGCCACGCAGTTGTTACCGCTGAAGAAATTGTGCGGCATGTCGAGCTGGCGCAGCGTAAGGTATCTGGGACCATAGTCGAGCATGTTCGTAAAGCAGCTATTGGACCAGAACACCTGGGAGTCAGCACTCGCTTGCTCCGGGACGAGGTTGAACATGAGATCGCACTCCGAGGCACCCACCCGCGGAAAGCGCATACCGGCGAGCGCTCGCAAGTATTGCCCGGTGATGGTCCACGTCCACACTCTCTGGATGGCATTCATCATGCGCATTCTGTACATGAGAAGAGCGCCCCTGAGTCCGCGCGAGGGGTAGAGTCCCGGCGAAGCGGCCGTGTAGCGGATAAACAGGCAGTCCAGCACCGAGATCACGACAACGGTCACCCAAGCGGTGATGAAGGCGTAGATGGTGAGGTGCCAAGCGATCTCGAACAGGGGCGTCACCCGGAAATATTCGTCCGATAGGGTAGCGCCGCCAGCAAGTATTAGAACCCTGGCGAACCACAAGATCGCCGCGGTGGGGACTACCTCGAGGCAAAAGGATATGAATATCTGCATTACGATATTGAGCGTTTCCAGTAGCCAGATCGGAGACGCATGACGGCAGGTGTTCGCGGTGCGCTTGAGCTCCGTGCAGCGGCCGCTGAGGCGCGCCGGAGCTCCTTCCCACATCTCCTGCGAGCCCACGTTGCTGAGAATAGGGGTGAACGGAGTAATCCAACTCCCGCGCCCCACCGTCACACCGTTGGCGATGCCGGCCCGCATCCCGATCTTGCAACCGCTCTCGAGGTGAACAGGGCCGACATGCAAGTGTTGCCCCACCCACCTCGTTGTTTGGACATAGGCTCCAGTCTGGATGGCGACATCATCATCGATGCAAAGCAAATCCAGCGGTCCGGACAGGAAAGCATCGTTCGCGCACTGAAGGTTTTCGCCTACTTTCGCGCCGAGCTGCCGCAAAACGAAGGCCATCAGCGGCGCGCTCCGATACATCACTCCCAGGGTGAGGAGCGCAATGTTTTCCAGCCTTCCAATGCACCAGATTCGCAAATGCATTTTGCTCCACTTTGGGTAAACGCCAGGGCTCACGTTGTTCGAGTAGATGTCACCCCCCATGAAAAGCTTTATCGTCATGACCCAGAGCAGGACAGAGAACGGCGTGACGAGGCCCAGCAGGTACAGGAAAAACCCGGCAATGATGAATTCCCAGAGGTCGGCCGTCGTGAAGAACGTTCCGATTTCGAGGGAATTCAAGGCGATGATGAGGGCCACCAAGCCCGGCGAATACAGGAGCAGCACGAAGAGAACCTGCAGGGTGGTGAAGTATTCGACCGAAAGCACCGCTGCCGCAGCCTTATCGCGCTCGGCGGTGTTCTCGTTGGATTCCGCAGGGGCTATGACAGCAGCTTTAGGAGCCTCACGGCGCGCTCGCGTGCGGCTGGCCACTTTTCGTGCAGTGTTGCAGTCACTTAGTAGCGCTCGAACCGGCACCGCCCATCCTGCGGCTTGCAGTTGCTGTGCCAGGCGCGCGATGAGGATCGAGTGCGCACCGGCCTGAGTGAAGCCGTCGTCCAAACCCAACGGGATCTCGAACACCGCCCTGCAGATCGCCAGCACTTCCTCACACGCAGAGTCCATGGCCGCGTCGGCGTCAGGCCGCTCGACTTCCTTTGCCCCTGTGGCGTGCGCGCTGGCCGGTGCGTACGCCGCGTCCGGCTCGGCGTTTCTCAGATGTGACAATTTTGGCAAAAACTCCCGGTCGATTTTCCCCGAAACCGGTTTCATGACGAATTTTTCGATGAGGAAGATCTTTGTCGGGACCGATGGCGCTGGAAGTTGCCTGGCGAGTGTAGCCGTCACCCCGGCAGCCCACTCCGCCGGCGCTGGAGCAAAGACCGAGGTCTGGCCTTCGCAGATTGCAGGCGCGGAGACAAAGGCGACGAGTGTCTCGTTCTGGTAGTCCAGAACGGCGGCTTCGATCTCACCAAACTGGGTCTGGAGGATGTCCTCAACGGCCTGCACCTCGACGCGATGCCCACGTACCTTGAGCTGCGCGTCGATTCGACCGAGGAAGTGCACGCGCTGTGTCTGGACATCGATTTTGCATTTGTCCCCGGTGCGGTAGAGCCGGCCGAACCGAGGGTGCGTGATGAACTTTTGGGCGGTCTGCTCCGGCAGGTTTCGGTAGCCGCGCGCAACGTGCACTCCGCCGATGCAGAGCTCGCCAACCTCCCCGTGCGGCAGTGGGCGGAGCTGATCGACCTCGAGGATGACATAGGTGACGTTGGGAAACGGCGAGCCAATGGTGATGGGCTCCCCCGGCCGCAAACTCTGGCGGCTCGTGTCGGTGCTCGCCTCGGTCGGGCCGTAGGTGTTGATGATCTGCCGTCTGGCCCGCGTCCAAGGCTCCACGAGCGCACTGGGAAAGGCTTCGCCGGCCGGCACAATGTAGCGGCATAGCGGATAGGGGAGATCCACTTCGGGAGTTGACGTGAGGGTGGTCAGCAGCACCGGCGGACAAAAAAGCACCGTGACCTCGGCCTCGCGAAGGACGGGGACCAGGTCCGGGCCGGACCGAATTTGCTCTTTGGTCAGCATGACCACAGCGCAGCCCGATACCCAGGCGCTGTACGTCTCGGAGATGCTGCCGTCATAACCCAGCGACGACATGAGCGAGGTCGCATCCATGCCCGGAACGAGATCGAAGTAATCGGCATAGCTCAGAGCCAAGTTCACGTAGCCTGCATGCGGGCACTCCACGCCCTTGGGCATCCCGGTGGTTCCGCTGGTGTAAAAGATGACCGCAAGGCGCTGCGTGGGGTCGTCCAGCCAGGTCGGCGGTTCCGTTCGGGCCATCCTCTCTGGCAACCTCATGACGTCGAGCGTCGGCAGGTCGCGGAACTTGTCCTGCCCTCGCGTGAGGACGACCACGGGCTGCGCGTCGTTGAGCATGTGGGTGACCAGGGCATCGGGCAACGTGGTGTCGAGAAACATCACGGTGCCGCCAGCCTTCAGGATGCCGAGATGGGCGGCTACGATTTGCCAGTTGTCTTGCGGCATGGCGACGGCAACGACCTGGTCCGGACCGCTGAGAAAAGGAAAAAGGGCAGCGGCGACATTTTCCGCTCGCGCGTCGAGCTCAGCGAAGGTCAAGGACTCTCCGGTGTGAGGAATCTGTAAGGCCGTCAGATCCGGAAACTTCTCGGCGGAGCGACTGAAGACCTCTGTGAGCCACCGAACACCTTTTTGGTGCGGTACGTTCGCGAGGTAGTGACCGTCGAAGACATCCGTCAAACTGAATTGGCAAGCCTCTGCCTGTCGCTGCGGCACCTCCTCCGCCGCCCAAACGTAGCGCCTCCAAGCCACAACTGTCAGCAACAAGAGACCTGCGAACGTGAATGCCACAAAAACTGCTGCCAAGAGCTTCCTCGCACGCTGGTTGGTCTAGCTTCCGTCGCGGAATGCAAAAGAGCCGACAGGTGGTGCTGAGCACGCTACCTGGATTGCTCCAATCTGATTGGGCACGTGGCGCCACCACCACAGTCGAGGTGAACACGCAAATAGCACGGCGCGTCCGGCGAAGCACCGCAACTCCACTGCGCATTTGCACGCTGCAACCCATTCTGAAGTGCTAAGGCAATGAGAGCCATGCCGATAACTCCCAACATGGTCTTCGTGTAAAGATCACTCATGGTTGTCTCCGAATTTGTCTCGGTGTTGCCGTATGCGCGTACCCAGCGGCCAACCCGTCCCGTCCTCAGCTGCGCGCCCCAAGTTTCTTGGCGACGCAAGGTTCAGGATAGTCCATCACCAGGACGACTCTACGTCTTTTCGACTCATACTGATAAGGGGCACCTGCCCGATTGGGAGAGCCCGCCAAGACGCCGCAATCGCCTCCGCGGCGCGCAATGCGATCGTCGCCTTGATCAGTCCGCCGACGTAGCCAGCGTTCGGTCCGCCGTCCAACCCTCCGACGGTGGAGCCGGCCGCGAACAGGCCCGGCATCGGCGTGTCGTTCTGGTCGAGGACGGCGCCGTTGCCGTCGACCACGATGCCGCCCATGGTGGTGGTAATGGCCGCGCAGATCGGCATGGCATAATACGGCGCGGTCCTGATTGGCCAGGCTCGGTATCGGTCGCTGCGACGCGGCGGCGAAAGCACGTGCAGCGTTCCGGCGTCGACGGCAGCGTTGTACGCACGGACAAGCTCCTCCAACCGCTGCGGCGCGAGGCCGATCAGTCCGGCCAGTTCCGCAATCGTGCCGGCGCGATGCAGCGTGCCGCCCGCCTCCAGCAGCAGCGGATTGGGCGGCTGCGCATGGCCGCGGCCGGGCGGTCCGTCCCAGATCGGCTGGTCGAATACGATGGTGGCGCCGAGCGGATCGGGCAGTCGGGCCATGGCATTGGACAGATAGATGCCGCCAAGGCCCTCGTCGGCGAAGCGGCGGCCGTCCGCGTCGATCACGATGCCTGCAGCGGCGAGCTCGTCGGCATAGGGGCGCGGCCACAGCCGGTCGGTGTTCATCGCGTCGCGGCTGTGCAGATGGCCATAGAACAAGCCAAGGCCGGTGCTGGCGGCGCCGACCGCCTGTGCCATACGCAGGCCATCGCCGGTCGCGGTTCCGCCGTTACGCGCGAGAAGCTTCTCGGGCGCCGCGGAAATATGCGCGCGGATCATGTCGAGGTCGGCCGGGAAGCCGCCGTCGGCAATCACGACTGACGGTGCAATGAGTTTGACGGCGCCTTCTGCCCCGTCCGTCTCGACCCCGATTGCGCCCGTCGCAGGCTTCAGCGCGCGGGCACGCATCCCGCGCAAAATCCGACCCTGCCGCTGCCGCAGGTTTTCTTCGAGCCGCGCCAGCGCAACGTCGCCGGCATATCCCCGCCAGGTCAGGCCAAAGCCTTGTCGCCAGGGCGGGGCAAGCACGTTGGTCTGGTATCCGCCGAGATCGACGAGGTCGACGCCCTCGCTCTTGAGCCACTGCATCAGCCGGCGGCCGTCCCTGGCGACGGCGCGCGCCAGATCCTTGCGCGCAAACCCCTCGCTGCAGGCTTCGATCTTTCCGAACAGCACCTCCTCATCCGCCCCCACATCGGTGAAATTGATGTGGAACGTTCCGTACGTGTAGCGAGAGTTGCAGAGGTATTTGTCTTCCCTGCTCTTCTCCAGGACGATGACGCGCTTGCCGAGCTGCGCGGCGCGGTTGGCGGCGACGAGGCCGGCGATGCCGGCCCCGATCACGATCACGTCGTGCTGGACGTCCGTTTTGGTCATTCGCACCATGTTCCGGATCAAACTATGCCGATGTTAGCGCCTATGATGACCGGCCACCACGTGTCGATTTCGGGATGGTGCTTCCCGCGGGCGATCGCGAGTCTCACACAGCCCGGGACCCCGCCCTTGCGCAATGATCGGGAAGCCAGCGAAATAAGCCCCTGAAACAGCGGCATCAGTTGGAGCATAGCGATCATGACCACCGGCGACCGGCGTTTCTCGCTCGAAGGGCGGATTGCACTCGTGACCGGCGCCTCGCGCGGCCTCGGCCTCGGCATGGCCGAAGGACTGGCGGAGGCGGGCGCAACAGTCCTGCTCAATGGCCGCTTTGCCGACACACTCGAAGCAACCGCGACGAGGTTACGCGGCCGCGGACTGAAAGCCGAATCCCTGCCATTCGACGTGACCGATCGGACAGCCGCGTCCCATGCCGTCGAAACGATCGCGGCGCGCCACGGCCGCCTCGACATCCTCATCGCCAATGCCGGAGTGATGCATCGCGCACCGCTCGCCGAATGGACGCCGGAAGCCTGGGATCAGGTTCTGGCCGCCAATCTCCGGGCCGGTTTCTTCCTCGCGCAGCAGGCGGCCGTGCCGATGCGTCGGCAACGGCATGGCCGCATCATCTTTACGACCTCGATTACCACCATTCTCGGCCGCGGCACGATCCATGCTTATGCGGCCTCGAAGGCCGGACTTGCCGGCCTCACGCGCTCGCTTGCGGTCGAGCTCGGCGAGCACGGCATCACCTGCAACGCGATCTGTCCCGGTTATTTCGAGACCGAGCTGACCGGACCCATCTTGCAGAACGAGGCCTTCGTCACGCGCATCAACAGCCGAGTCCCGCTCGGACGCTGGGGAAAGCCCGCCGACCTCGCCGGCGCTGCCGTCTTCCTCGCATCGGAGGCTGCGTCCTATGTGACTGGCCAGCAGATCATTGTCGATGGGGGATTCAGCGTCACCATCTGACGGCGGGCACGCGGCGTGCACGGGATACGGGTCGTTCCCTACCAAAGCTGTGCACTTGTCATCAACTCTTTATCAATTCGAATCGTCACAGATAGCCACGCGCTGACTGGCCTGGTTCACAAAACCGGCCGGATCATGTGCATATGCTTTGCAGCCCGGAAATGTCGCTCGACAGAAGGGACACGTCATGGCCCGGATTTTGGAAGGCGCATGGGTCCTGCTGTATTCAATTTCGATTGCGGTACTCATGGTGTGGTGGGCACAGGTTCCAGCGTGAGACGCCGGTCGCCGCGGACGAACCCGTCGCTCGTGTTTCAGCCGGCGCGCTGAGGCCGATCAGCCACAATTCGCGCGAAAGATGAACGGAGCACGTATTAGTTCGGACGCCTGCCGGGGGCCGGCCGGAGGCATACGTCGGCACTGCGCACCCCAAATGTGGGATAAAATTTCATTAATACACGCGCGATATTCTGCAACCGGGAGGAATCTGCCCCGGAGCTCGACAAATGCCAAGCCTGATCGCTGATGATGACGTGGTGATGGGTGGCCGGCACCGCGAGGCCGGCCTCACCGTCGATCTGCCAGGACGATATTGGCTTTGGAACAGCCAAGACGTGGATGGCGACCTGAAGCAGTTTGCCTGTCGCGTCATCAACATATCTCCACATGCCGCGGCGCTGGTTGCCCCGGTACGAGGGTCGATCGGCGAGTGGGTGAGCGCCGAGATCGAGCACATCGGCAGGCTTGACGGCGCGATTGGACGACCGCTCGATCATCGCGGATTCGTCATGAACATCCTGACAACCGCTGAAGAGCGCCGGAAGCTCGCGACCAAAATCGACTGGTACGACAAATATAGAAATCTCGAGGTGACTGATCGGCGCGCGCGTCCGCGCTCGGTGGCGGACCATCCATTTTCAACCCTCCTTTTGGCCGACGGCGCAGTCATGAGCTGTCTTGTTACCGACCTCTCCGCCTGCGGAGCTGCGGTATCGGCCGACATCGTTCCCGACGTCGGCACCGTGCTCGCGGTCGGGAAAGTCATCGGGCGGGTCACTCGCCGCTTCCAGGGAGGATTCGCGGTCAATTTCGTGGACGTGCAGGACCCGCAAACGGTCGAAAAGCTCGTATACCGCAAGTAACAGAACTGGCGGCGTCGCATTTCAGCGTCGAGCGCCGACTTCCCCCCTGACCGGCACGCTCGGGCGGCGCGGCCGCCCTCGCGGCACAAGCCTTTTCGGGAGCGTCACCGCACGATCAACGTGGGTACCTTGGTGTGCGCCAGCACTTCACTCGCCTGGCTGCCGAGCAGAAGGCGGCCGACTGCCCTGCGGCCGTGCGACGCCATCACGATCAGGTCGCAGCCCTGCTTCTCGGCGACGGCGATGATGCCCTCGGCGGGATGCTTGTCGGCCACATGGACGAATTCGCAGGCGACGCCAGCTGTTTTCGCCTGCTTCGCGGCCGCGTCGAGAACCGCCTTGGCCGAGGCCGCCGCCATATCCTCGAACTGATGGATCGGATCGGGACGGTGCATCCGGGCCTCGTGCGCCAATTCCAACGCCGACCACGGCTGAGTCGCGGTCACCACCGTTACCGACGCCTTGACCTCCTTCGCCAGCGCCAGACCATGGGCTACTGCCCGACTCGCGAGCTCCGATCCATCGGTCGCAATCAGAATGTGCTTGTACATCTGGCTTCTCCCTCTTGCCGTCGATGAAAAGACTGATGCTGTCCGCACGTCCCCGCTTTGCCCCAGATCAAATCGGTGGGGACTTTGTCTCTGCGCGTGCGGCGCCCCGGATCACTCCGGCTTGATGCCGGCGAATTTCACCACTTTGGCCCACTTCTCGGATTCGGCAGCAATGTAGGCGCCGAATTCCGCAGGCGTGAGGATCATGGGAATGGTTCCGACCTCGGCAAGTCGCGCTCTGATGGCCGGGTCTGCCAGGCCCGCTCTGGTGTCGCGGTCGAGCCGCGAGATGATGCCCGGTGGCGTGCCTGATGGCACGCCGATTCCCGCCCATGTCCTCGCCTCGTAACCGGGAAGCGTCTCGGCAATGCTCGGCACGTCCGGCAGCATGTCAAATCGATTTTTGTCCGCCACCCCCAGCGCACGCAGCGCCCCGGTGCGGACTTGCGGCAGTGACGTCACCATCACATCGAAGCCGACCTGCACCTGTCCGCCGATCAGATTGGTCACCATCGGCGCACCGCCTCGAAACGGGACGTGGACCATGTCGATCCCGGCCATCATCTTGAACAGTTCGCCCGCCAGGTGTGAAGCCGACCCGGTTCCGAACGAGGCCATGGTGACCTTGCCGGGATTTGCCTTGGCGTAGGCGATCAGCTCGGCCACGGTCTTGGCGGGCACCGACGGATGAGCAACCAGCAACATGGGAAATGCGACCAGACCGGAAACCGGCGCGATGTCGCGCTGCACGTTGAACGGCAGGTTGTGAAATATGCTGGTGTTGACGAGCGTGGACGCCCCGTAGAACAACAGCGTGTAACCATCGGGCGGCGAATTCACCACCGCCTGGGCAGCAATATTGGTGCTGGCCCCCGGCCGGTTCTCGATGATGACCTGCTGGCCGAGCCGTTCCGCCAGCCACGGCCCGATGATTCGAGCCACGGTGTCCGCGCCGCCGCCGGGCGGGAACCCGACGATCCATCGCAGCGGCCGCTCCGGATAGCTCTGTGCTCCAGCGATGCCCGGGCCGGCCGCAAGCGCAGCGGCGGCCGCTGTCAGACGCAGGAAATCGCGGCGTGGAGGTTTCATGGTGCTCGCTCCCGAAAACGCGGATCTGCGAAGGCCGAGGGCGGCTGCAGAACAGCGGTCAATTGGCTTTCAGAAGTGCGGGCCTGCCGACGGCACGAGCGCTGCGGCTAAGAAAGGGACCTCGGCACGTCCCGCTCGGCAGCTCGGAAACGAGGCTACATCAATCACACGACGGGGCGGAAGGAGAATCGGAAGGTCCCGGTAGCTCGCGGCCGATTTACAGCGCACGCCAACGGCTAAAACAGCTCGAAGTATTCGCGCTGCTCCCACTCCGTCACTTCCGCCTGGTAGCGCGCGAGCTCGGCTTCCTTGATGCGCAGGTAGTAGTCGATGAAGCTCCTGCCGAAGCCGTCGGCGAGGCAATTGTCGCTGCGCAAGGCGCGCAGCGCCTCATCGAGACTCTTGGGCAGATGCAGCGCCTGCGCCTCATAGGGCGTGTCCGCCGAAGGCCCGGGATCGAGCATGCGCTCCATGCCGTCGAGCCCGGTGAAGATCTGCGACGCCATGTAGAGGTAGGGATTGGCGGCGGGCTCGCCGACGCGGTTCTCAAGCCTTGCGGCCGGATCGCCCGCGGCGCCCAGCACGCGGATCATCACGCCGCGGTTGTCGCGTCCCCAGATCGCCCGGTCGGGCGCGAGCGAATAGCTGCGATAGCGCTTGTAGCCGTTGATCGTCGGCGTCGTGAAGGCGGCCGCCGCGCGCGCATGCGACAGCAGGCCGGCGAGATAGTTGCGCCCGGCCCGCGACAGCGGCTCTTTGTCGTTCGAGGTGAAGGCGTTGACGTTGGTGCGCCGGTCGCGCAGCGACTGGTGCAGATGCCAGCCGCTCGAGGTTACGTTCTCCACCTTCGGGCGCGCCATGAAGCTTGCGTGATAGCCCTGCCGGCGGCAGGTCTGCTTCACCGCGCTGCGGAACAGCATCATGGTGTCGGCCGGCGTGAGCCCGACCTGCGGCTGGAAGGTGAACTCGCATTGGCTCGGGCCGAGCTCGACCTCGACCGAGCGCAGCGGCAGCCCCAACGCGACGATCTCGCGACGCACGATCTCGAGGATCGGCTCCATCTGATCGAAGCGGTTCTCGGTCAGGTACTGGTAGCCCTGCGAGAGCAAGCTCACCTCCGGCGCCTCGCCCGGCCAGGTGGCATCGGCCGGCGTGAGGCGCGGATTGTCGAGCTTGAAGATGTGGAACTCGACCTCGAGTCCAGCCACATAGTCGAAGCCGGCATCGGCGAGCTTCTGCAGCGCGCGGCGATAGAGATGGCGGGTCGAAAACGGCACCGGTCTGCCGTTGGCGAAGTAGATGTCGCACAGCACCCAGCCGGTCTGCGGCGCCCAGGGCAGCACGCGGAACGTCGCGGGATCGGCGATCATAAGGAAATCGCCGCCGCCTTCCATCTCGGCCATGCCGAAGCCGCCGCCCGACGTGAACACCGGAAATACCGTCTTGTGCGCGGTGTCCTTGGCGAGCAGCGTGGTCGTGAGCGGGCAGCCGTTGCGCATCATGGCGGCGGCCTCGCTCGCCAGCACGGTCTTGCCGCGCAGGACGCCGTGCTGATCCGGGAACGACAGGCGCACGACCTCGAGGCCGTGCTCCTCGATCCATTTGTCGGCGTGGGCTGCCGCCTCGAACTGCTCGTCGCTCCACAGCCCGTGCCGCTCCACGAAGCTGTGCGCGGCTCTTTCTTCGGATGAAGACACTGGACCACCCCACTATAAGCGTGACGTTAGTCCATTTACCTCCCCCATTCGAGAGGGCGGTTTGCGCAGCATCAATGAAGGCTTGCGGCCTTCGCCTGCAGGCTTGCCAGAAGGTCGCTCGATCCCTGCACCGCCAGCCGCTGGTGATAGAAGCGCAGGCCGTGGAGCCCGCCCAGCTCCTCGCCCGCGCCGGCGCGGCCGGGACCGCCGTGATTGCACTGCGGCATGACGATGCCGTGGCCGGTATGGGCGGCTGCGATCGCGGGATCGACGGCGAGAATGCGCCCGTGACTCGGACCGATCTCGCCCACGAGCCGCGCCAGCAATTCCTGGTCCTCGCTGTAGACTGACGCGACCAGCGAGCCGCCCCCGCGCGCGACCAGCGCCGCGGCCTCCTGCTCGTTGGCATACGGCACCACGGTCGCGGCCGGGCCGAACACCTCGACCTCGTGCACCGCCCGGGCAGCGCCGGCGTCCTTGACCTTCAGCAGGGTCGGCGCCACGAACGCCGCCTTGCCCGCGTCGATGCCGTCGAGCGCGGGCGCATCGGCACCGCCGCAGACCACGCTGGCTTCGGACGCCAACCGCCGGATGCCATCGAACGCCGCCGCCTGCTGGCCGCGCGTGACCACCGGGCCCATGCGGGTGTCGGCCGCGCGCGGATCGCCGACCTTGGTGCCCTTGAGCTTCGCGGCGAGTGCATCGGCAACCGCGTCGGCTTCGCCGGCCGGCACGAAGATGCGGCGGATGGCGGTGCATTTCTGCCCGGCCTTCACCGTCATCTCGCGCACGACCTCCTTCACGAAGGCGTCGAATGCGGCGCTGCCGGGCGCAGAGCCCGGCGCCAGCACCGCCGCATTGATGCTGTCGGCCTCGATGTTGACGGGCACGCTCTTTGCCACCACGCCGGCATGGCCGCGCACGCGCGCCGCGGTGTCGGCCGAGCCGGTGAACGCGATGACGTCGTCGGAGGTGAGCGCATCGAGCAAGCCGCCGGCCCCGCCGCACAGGAGGCTCAGCGCGCCGTCCGGCAGCACGTTGGCGGTGATCACATCCTTGACCATCGCGTGCGCGAGCAGCGCAGTCGATGAGGCAGGCTTGGCGAGCACGGGCATGCCGGCGAGCAGCGACACCGCCGCCTTCTCCCACAGCCCCCAGCTCGGGAAGTTGAATGCGTTGATGTGGATCGCGACCCCGCGGCGCGGCAGCAGCAGATGGATGGCCTGGTAGTTCTCCGCCTTGGCGAGCCGCACCGGCTTCTCGTCCAGCAGGGTGCGCGCGTCGCTTAAGCCCGCGCCAAGGCGGGCGTAGTATTTCAGCGTGCCGATGCCGCCGTCGATGTCGATCGCGGCGTCGACCTTGGTGTTGCCGGAATTGGCGATGGCGATCTCCTCGTAGCGGGCGCGGTTGGCGGTGAGCACGTCGGCAACCGCGCCGATCAGCTTGGCCCGCTCGGCGTAAGTGAGGCTTCGCAGGCCGCCCTGCCCTTGCCTGCGCGCGAAGTCGAGTGCACCTGGGAGATCAACGCCCTTTGCCGACACCGTCGCCAGTTCGTCGCCCTTGACCGGATCGACGAGTTTCGTTTCGACGCCTTCGCCGCGTACCCAACGGCCGGACAGGTAGCTCTCCAGATTTTCTGGCATGTGCGGTCCTCCCTAGTGGCCCGGATGAGCCCACGGCGCGTTGCCCGTCATCGCGCCATAGGCGTGTCAGCACGCGTCTTCATGTGCCGTCAGCGTGGCAACACGCGTCTTCAAGCGCCATAAGCGTGGCAACACGCGTCTTCACGCACCATAAGCGTGTCAGCACGCGTCTTGACGCACCATGCCGAAATCCGGGATTCCGCGATACGGACACCATCATTTCTTGTGGCTGTGCCCGTGGGCGTCGGGCTTGCTCAGCATATGGCTGCAGCCGGCCTTGGTCGCCCAGTACTCCCAGGCCCGCCAAGTTTCGGTCGAATAGGGACTATAGCCGCGATTGCGGGCGTCGATCTCGCCCTGCCGGAGATATTTGATTTCGCCGCCCAGCTGCTTGGCGCGCAGGAGCGCGCGCGCATTGCGCGGCAGGTAGACCGAAATCCGCACCACCTCTATGAGCGATCGACCGGCCGACGCGAAGCCGTGGCCGCGCATCAGCGCGACATTGTTGGGGCCCAGGCACTTCGCGAGGTCGCGGCCCTGGTCCATGTTGGTGACCAAGAGGTTGGTGTCGCCGAACTTGTCGGCGATATCCCACACCGGCACGTTCGCGCCGATGAAGCTGCCGGAATGGATCACCGGGCGCAGCGGCGTCGCCTGCGCGATGCCGAACGGCAGGATGTCCTCGGCATGGGCATGCACGACCGACTGAATATCCGGCCTGGCCTCGTAGATGGCGGCATGAATGAACCGCTCGAGATAGAGCGCGCGGCTCTCGTCACGCACGGGCTGGCCGTCGAGGCCGAGCTCGACGATGTCCCCGCGCTCGACCAGATCCGGCGCGACCGAGCGCGACAGGAAGAAATGCTTGGGATTGTCGGGATTGCGCACGCTGATATGGCCATAGGCGTCCACCACGTCCTCCTTGGCGAGGATGCGGTTGGCGATGACGAGGTCGTTAATGACGGTGTCGAGAGTGCTCATGGTTGAATGACCCGGGGCTGATTTTTCTTGAGTCGGTGAAGAGCTAGTAAGTCGGAACGAACAGATCATCCACCGGAACCGGCGCCGCGATCAACGACTGATCGACGAGGTAGGTGACGAACGCTTCCAGCGTCGGCCGGTTGGGCTCGAGGCCGTAGGGCCAGGGGTCGCCGTCGAAGACCTCGTAGATTTCGTCGATGTCGCGCATCAGGAACGGCGTCATGTAGCGCAGCGCCCGCAGATTGAACATCTTTTCCAGTGCGATCTTCTTCGACTCGCAGAAGGCGTTGTAGAGGCTGGTCGCGACGAAGGGATATTTCTCATAGACCTGCTTGCGGATCGCGACCAGGTGCATGATCGGATAGATCTTCGTGCGCTTGTAGAATTCCTTTTCCAGCTCCACGTAATTCGGAAACAGCCGCACGATATGGGGATTGGTGCGGATCGCCTCCGGCAGGCTGGTGCCGAGCGTCGCGTCGACCGCGCGCTCCTCGATCAGATCGCTCATCGATTTGTGCGACGTATTCTGCTCGATCGGGATCGGGTCGAGCAGCGGCAGCACGGTCGGGCTGCCGTGCGCGCCGCCGGTGTTCATCGCGCCCTGCACCCATTTGATCTTTCTGAGGTTCACGCCGTATTCGTGCTGCAGCAGGCCGTTGATGTAGATCGCCGCGGTCATGGTGAGCAGCGGCACGCCGACGCGCTTGCCCTCGAGATCCTTGGGCGTCTCGATGCCGGCCTTGCGGTGCACCGCGATGAAGCCGTGGCGAAATGCCCGCGACGGAAACACCGGAATGGCCACGAACGGACATTGCTTGTTGGCGAAACGCTGCACGAATTCCGAGCTCGAGAACTCGGCGACGTCGAACTCCTCGCCGCCCGCCATCCGGTCGAAGATCGGCCGCGGCTGGTCGATGGCGATGAAGTTGAGGTCGATGCCTTCGACCTTGACCTCGCCGGTGTAGAGCGGTTGCATGCGGTCGTAGAGCCCGCACGCGTACGAAAGCTGCAACTTGGCCATTTGTTGTTTTTCCCGATGCTTGGACGCAAAATACGATAAGGCGCGCGAACTTTGTTAGCATCGGGCGGGGGCATGGTCGAGGTGGCGGGGACGGTTCAGCAGCTGGCGGCATGGGTGCTCGCCGTGCGCGCGGAAGACCTGCCGGAAGCCGCCGTAACGCAGGCCAAGCTCCTGCTGCTCGACACTATCGGCTGCGGTTTCGCCGCCCTCGATGAGGAGACGGCCCGGGCGCTGCTCGCGGTGGTCGAGACGGCGGGCGGCGCACCGCGATGCACGGTGATCGGCCGCGCGCAGCGCACCGACGCGGCCAATGCCACGCTCGCCAACGGGGCGCTTGTGCGCATTCTCGACTTCAACGATTACGTCGGCGCCAAGACCGGCGATCTCGGCGGCCATCCCAGCGACAATATCCCGGTCGCGCTCGCGGCCGGCGAGCTCTCAGGCGCATCGGGCCGCGAGATCATCGCCGCGTTCGTGCTCGGCTACGAGATTTTCGGCCGCGCCAAGGAATTGATGGAGCGCGATTCCGCCTGGGACGGCGTCACTGTCTCCGGCCTTGCGGCGCCGGCAATGGCCGGCCGCCTGATCGGACTCGACGAAACGCGGCTGGCGCACGCCATCGCGTTGAGCGGGGCGCGGGCCGCGACCTCGACCGCGGTGCGCTTCGGCGACATCTCGGCCGCCAAGTCGCTCGCCAACGCGCTGGTGGCGCAGAACGGCATGCAGGCGGCGCTGCTGGCGGAGCGGGGCATTACCGGCCCGCTCGACCTCATCGAGAACCCGCGCGGCATGCGCGCGGTGTTCAGCAAGGGCGACGCAGCCGCCGTGCTGACCGCGCCGCTGCCGGCCGAGAGCGTCATCATGGAAGCCAGCGTGAAGGCGTTCCCTTGCCTGGCGACGGGACAGAGCGTGGTCGCCGCCGGCATCGAGATGCATCGCCGGCTGGGCGGCGCGATCGACGGGCTGACGGGCTTCAGGCTCGTGATCGCGGACACGCCCGGGCTGCGCCGGCAGAAGGACGATCCCGGCCGCATCAAGCCGGTCTCGCGCGAGGCGGCCGACCACAGCTTCAACTTTCTGGCGGCGGTGTCGCTGATCGATGGCGCGTTCGGGCTCGCGCAGTTCGAGGGCGAACGCTGGCACGACCCGGAAGTCTGCGCACTGATGGCGAAGCTCGAGATCGTCAACGACGCCGCGTGGAATGTGCGCGCGCCTGGCAGCTATCCCTGCTCGCTCGTGGTGCGCACGCGCGACGGGCAGGAGCACGTCGTCGAGGTCCCCTACCCGCCCGGCTTTTCGCGTGGAAGGCTCGATGCCGACACCGTAGTCGAGAAATTCCACGCGCTGACCGCGCCCCACCTCACGCAGGCCGCGCGCAGCCGCATCATCGAAGCTGTGATGACGTTGGAGAAGAGCCCGACGTGCACGGAATTGATGAAGGCAGTGGCGGCGGCGTGATTACGATCTGAGTTCGACGCGGATCCGGTTCTGCTCCGGCAGGAATTTTGTGCCGAATGGTTCGCTGCGCCGGACGATGTCGGCCAGCTCGGCGGCCTCCTTCGCCATGTCGCAGGGCACGGTCTCGTTGCGCTCGTTGTGGCGCACGAACTGAAACGTAACTCCCTCGATCCCCTGCCGGCCCGCCGTCGCGTTCACGACCGTACCGAGCCAGTCGCCGTGCTTGCGGCCGCCATGGCCGGTGTGAAACGAGAAATTTCCCAGCCCGTAGAAGACCGGCTTGCCCTTGTAGACCTCGATCGGCAGCGAATAATGCGGTCCGTGGCCGACCACGATGTCGGCGCCGGCATCGATCGCGGCGTGCGCGATCTCGGTCATGTATTGCAGGACGTCCTTGCCCAGCCCCCAGTGGCACGACGCCACCAGCACATCGACGCGCGGGCGCAGCGCCGCGATGTCCTCCTTGAACCAGCCCAGATAGGCTGCATCGGCCCAGGTGATGATCTCGGGCGGAATGCCCGGCCGGTTGGCCGGCGGCACGCCTGCGCGCGTTCTGCCCACCGGCACCTGATAGGCGGTGTGGCCGCGAATGACCGCGATGCCGGCTGCATCCTCGTGGGCCTCGTGATTGGTCGGCCAGTAGACCGAGCTGCGCTGCAAGAAACCGAAGCGCACGCCGCCGCGCTCGAGCACCACCGGCGCACGCGCCGCGGCGAGATCGACGCCCGCACCGGCATGCAGGATGCCGAGCGCGTCCAGGCGCGCGATCGAGCTTTTGATGTTGGCGTCGCCGTAGTGCACGTTGTTGGCGATGCCGACGGCATGAATGCCCGCGAGCTTCAGCGCCTCGCCGACTTCGGGGTCGGCGAAGAAGCCTTCATTGCCGTGGGAGTGGCCGGGGGGCGGGGCAACCAGACAGCATTCGAGATTACCGAAAACCAGGTCGGCCTTGTGCAATTCGTCGGCGACCAGGGCAAACGGCACCGCTGCATCGGTGACGTTCATCAGATTCACGTCGCCGGTCAGGATCATCTTTGCTGGCATGTCCCCTCCGCAGCCGAAGTCGGATTTATCCGACTTCGGACCATCTTGAAGCCCCGAACTCGGGTAAACCCGAGTTCGGGGGCAAGTGTACGCCGCGCGACGAAATTGTGTAACATCGCGACAACGAAACCAAGAAGCGACTTCAGGGAGGCTCCCATGGCGGCACTGCTCCGCCTTGTAATCGGCGCGACCGCTCTGCTGTGCGCCGGCATGTGTCACGCGCAGAACGCACCGGCGACGAAGGAGCCCTATCCGGCCAGACCGGTGCGCATCATCGTGCCGTTCGCGGCCGGCGGACCCGGCGACCTGATCGCGCGGCTGCTGGCGCAGAAGCTGTCGGAGGGCCTGGGCAAGCAGTTTTACGTGGAGAACCAGGGCGGCGCCGGCGGCAATATCGGCATGGGAATGGTGGCGCGCGCGCCGGCCGATGGCTACACGATCATGATCGCGAGCTCGACCTTCATGGTCAATCCGTCGCTCTACGGCAAGGTCCCGTACGATCCGATCAAGGACTTCGACCCCGTCACCATCGCCGCCACCACGCCCAACGTGCTGGTGGTGCACACCTCGGTGCCGGCCACCAGCGTCAGGGAGTTCGTCGAGCTGGTGCGCGCCGGCAAGTACAACAACTACGCCACGCCGGGCGCCGGCACGCCGTCGCATCTCTCCGGCGAATTGTTCAAGCTCGCCTTGAAGCTCGACCTGACCGCGGTGCCGTTCCACGGCGGCGGTCCGATGATCCAATCCGTGCTCGGCGGGCACACGCCGGTGGCGTTCTCCTCGCTGCCGCCGGCGGCCGCGATGATCCGCGACCGCCAGGTTCGCCCGCTGGCCGTGACCACGGCCAGGCGCGTGAGCCTGCTGCCCGACGTGCCGACGATGGAAGAGGCCGGCTACCCCGGCCAGGAAGGCGACACGCCGCAGTGCATCCTGGTGCCCGCCGGCACGCCGAAGGAGATCATCGCGCTGCTCAACCGCGAGATCCTCCGCATCATCGCGCTGCCGGACGTGAAGGAAAAATTCGCGGCGATCGGCTTCGAGCCGATCGGGACCACGCCTGAGGAATTCGCGGCGCGGATCAAGGTGGAGGTGCCGCGCTGGGCGAAGATCGTCAGCGATGCGAAGATCAAGGTGGATTGACGCTCAGCGCGCGGACCGGCGGCGCGCGCGCGAACCATTCAGCAGCCGCGACAATTCCCGCGTCGACGGCATGCGCCGGTGCGGCGCGAGCGTGTCCGCCTCGTCAGCCGCCAGGTTTTCGATCAGCGCCAGCAGCGTGCGCCGGGTCGCGGCGACGTCGGCGGCCGCAACGCCGCGCAAGGCCACCTCGTTCACCTCCTCGGCCAACGGCACCAGCTTTCCCTTCAAGGCGCGGCCCTTGGCCGTCAGGTGGACGTGGATCTCCTTGCGGCTCGTCGGGCTCGGCCGGCGCACGACGTAGCCGAGCTTCTCCATGGCGTTGAGCGCCGAGAACGTGGTGGGCTCCATGACGCCGGCCTGGTCGCTGAGCTGCCGTTGCGTCAGGCCTTCGCGCTCCCACAGGATACGCAGATACGTCCAATGTCCGTAGGAGACCGCGTGCTCGGTCAGCCGCATCTGCAGCGCGCGCGCTAGCCCGCGCGCCGCATGCTTGACGAGATGCGCCAACCGGTCGTTGGGCACCGCGTCGCGCCAGTGGCGCAGGATTTCCTTGGTGGCCTGATCGGCGCGCGAGCGGCTCATCTTGCCGGCTTCCCCGAAAATTGCTAGTTTCAGATACTTAGAGGGCTAAGTATCTCACAGGGTCAGCCGATCGTCGAGGGTCGTCAGATGAACAAGCCGGTCACCGAGATCCCCCACCCCAGGATGCTGCTCGACCCCTACGCCAGCTGGGCGGCGAACGAGGGCGTGCCGATCACCGAGGATTTCGGGGTCGACCTGCTGGCGGTGCCGACCGCGCCCTGGGCGCGGTTCGGCGTCGACGGCGGCCTCGTCCATCTCAAGGGGCGCGGCGACTTCGTCTCGATCTTCCTGCTCGACCTCGCGCCCGGGGCAAAGACCTCGCCACAGAAGCACCTGTTCGAGGAGGTGGTCTACGTCCTGTCCGGCCACGGCAACACCACCATCGAGACCAGCGACGGGCGCAAGCACAGCTTCGAATGGGGACCCAAGAGCCTGTTCGCGCTGCCGCTCAACGCCCGCTACCAGCATTTCAACTCGAGCGGCCGCGAGCGCGCCCGGCTCGCCTCCACCAACAATCTCGGCCTCATGCTCAATCTCTTCCACAACGAGGCCTTCGTGTTCGACAACGCCTACGAGTTTCCGGAGCGGCAAGGCGCCGCCAAATATTTCAGCGGCGAGGGCGAGTTCATCCCGGTGCGGCCCGGCCGCAACATGTGGGAGACCAATTTCATCCCGGACCTCGCGGGCTTCGAGCTCAAGACCTGGGAGCAGCGCGGCGCCGGCGGCTCCAACATGATGTTCATCCTCGCGGACGGCACCATGCACGCCCACACCTCGCAGATGCCGGTCGGCACCTACAAGAAGGCGCACCGCCACGGCGCCGACTTCCACGTCTTCGCTGTGACGGGGCACGGCTTCTCGCTGTTGTGGTACGAAGGCGAGAAGGACTTCGTGCGCATCGACTGGAAGCACGGCTGGGTGTTCGCCCCGCCGGACCAGATGTTCCACCAGCACTTCAACACCGCGCCCGATCCGGCGCGCTATCTCGCGGTCGCCTTCGGCAGCCTGCGCTACCCCTTCACCACGGACAAACGCCACGTCTTCCTAGGCATGGACGTGAGCGTGAAGGACGGCGGCTGCCAGATCGAATACGAGCACCAGGACCCGCGCATCCATAGGATCTATCTCACGGAGCTGGCGAAGTATGGCGTGAAGTCCGGCATGGCGAAGTTCATCAACGAAGCGGCGTAGCGTTACGGAGAAAAATGCACGACCTCGAATTCGAGCACCTGCACGTCAGCCCCGAGGACGCCGCGGTCAACGAGGTTGCCTGGGCCGCCGACAACGTGGAGCTCACCACGGTCGGGATCGATATCGGGTCGTCCACCTCGCACCTGATGTTCGCGCGCGTGCACCTGCAGCGGCTGTCGACCGCGCTGTCAAGCCGCTTCGTGGTGGTCAGCCGCAAAATCCTCTGGCAATCGCCGATCCTGCTCACGCCGTATCGCGGCGACTACACCATCGACGTCGATGACCTCGCGGGCTTCATCGGCGGCTGCTACACCTATGCCGGCCTCGAGCCCGAGGCTATCGACAGCGGCGCGGTCATCCTCACCGGCGAGGCGCTCAAGCGCCACAACGCGCGCGCCATTGCCGATCTCTTCTCCGAGCAAGCGGGCAAGTTCGTCTGCGCCTCGGCCGGCCACCACATGGAATGCCAGATGGCGGCGCACGGCTCCGGCGCCGTTGCGCTCTCGCGCGGCCACAACGCGACTCTGCTCAACGTCGACATCGGCGGCGGCACCACCAAGGTCGCCCTGATCGAGAACGGCCGCATCCTCGCAACCTGCGCCATCGCCGTCGGCGGCCGTCTGATTGTGGAAGACGAGGCGGCGGGGCTCACGCGTATTGAGCCGCCGGTGGTGGAGGTCGCCAACTCGCTCGGCATCGCGCTCGCGCCCGGCACGGCTTTGGCCGCCGAGGACCGCAAGCGCATTGCCGTGCGCATGGCGCGCATGGTGATGGGGCTGATCGACCTGCGGCAGCCGGGCGAGCTCGCCCGCTCCCTCATGGTGAACGAGCCCTGGCCGGCCGCGCTCGCCAACAAAGGCATCGACGCCATGACCTTTTCCGGCGGCGTCGCCGAATATCTCTACAAGCGCGAGAGCCGGCGCTTCGGCGATCTCGGCTCCGACCTCGCCGAGGAGCTGCGCCATGCGCTCGCCCACCGCCGCGACCTGCCGCCGGTCTGGGATCCGGGCCAAGGCATCCGTGCCACAGTCATCGGCGCCGCGCAGTTCTCGGTTCAGATCAGCGGCAACACCATCCTGATCGCTGATCCCGACAAGCTGCCGCTGCAGAATCTCCCGGTGCTGGCCTGCGACTTCGCCCTCGGCGACGAGGTCGCCGCCGATGCCATCTCGCAAGCGGTACGCGATGCGCTCGCCCGCGCCGACTTCGAAGAAGGCGAAAGCCCGGTCGCCCTCTCCTTCCCCTGGCGCGGCGATCCTTCGCACGCCCGCCTGCACGCGGTCGCGTCCGGCATCTGCGCCGCGCTGCCGCGCACGCTCGCGGAGGAGATGCCGCTGGTGCTGCTGATCGACGGGGACGTCGGCAAGAGCCTCGGTCGCGTCATCCGCCACGAGGTCGCGCCGCAGGCCGACGTGATCGCGATCGACGGCGTGCAGCTCAAGGAATTCGACTACGTCGACATCGGCAGCGTGATCGCGCTCACCAACGTGGTGCCGATCATCATCAAGTCCCTGCTGTTCAAGTGACGCCCTACTCCGCTTCCCCCTTCGCCGTCGACCGGCGCGGATGCACATACTCCTTGAAATCGGCAAAGGCTTTCCAGGCCGGCTCGACCGGCTCGCAGCCCGCGCGCGGTGCGTAGATCGACGGTTCGGTCAGCGTCATGGTCGGGATATAGCGCGGGCAATTGGGAAAGATCGCGCGCGCCGTCACCCGCACGATGAGCTGGGCACCCACCGTCGTTGCGAGCAGCGGATCGTCGGCGCGCACCATGGCGCTGCCGTTGACGCGCAGCCGCCGCGGCTTGCCGTGCAGCGCGATGAACAACAGCCCGACATTGGCGTTGACGGCGAGATTGCCGAGGCTCTTGAACATGCCGTTGCCGTCATAGTCGGGAAATGCGAGCTCGGACGGCGAGGTCACGCGCACGAAGCCGGGCGTGCCGCCCTTGAACGAGCAGTCCGGGTGTCCATCGGCATCGGCCGTGGCGATGAAGAAATACGGCACGCTCTCGATGAATGCTCTGTCGTCGTCGCTGAAGGCGGTGCGCGTGAGCTTTTCCTCCAGGCGATCGGCAATGCGGCGGCTGTCGAACTCGTCCTGCAGGCGGCGGTTGCCGTCGTGATACATGATCGACTGGGTCATGCCTGGTTTCCTTGCCTCATGTCGCCCCCGCGGCTGCCGCCATGATGGAATTCACGATCGAATAGAGTGTAGATATACCGGTTCTGCCGCAACGTCGCATCACAAGAGGACGCCCAATGCCTGCGAAGAAGTCGCCTGCCAAGAAGAAGACGCCCGCCAAGAAGCCGGCCCGGAAGATGGCGCCGCCGCGCGTCGCCGTGCTCAGCGAGGACAGCCTCACCGCTCCGCAGCGGGCGTTGCTCGACTCCATCCGCTCCGGGCCGCGCGGCGGCGGCATCAACATCCGCGGGCCGTTCGCGGTGTTCCTGCACGCCCCCGCCTTCGGCGAGCTGGCGCAGCAGCTGGGCGGCTACTGCCGCTACAACACGGCGGTCTCGCCGCGGCTCTCCGAGTTCGCCATCCTGTGCACCGCGAAGCTGTGGCGCGCGCAATACGAGTGGTTCGCGCACGTGCCGCAGGCCGAGCGCGCCGGCGTCAAGAACGAGACCATCAACGACCTGCACAAGGGACGGCCGCCCAAATCCGCCCCCAAGGACGAGCGCGCGATCTACGACTTCATCCACGAGCTCTACAAGACGCGGCGCGTGAGCGACAAGAACTACCAGCGGGTCAGCGCCATCCTCGGCGAGCCCGCGACTGTCGAGTTCGTCGGCATCCTCGGCTACTACGTGCTGATATCGATGATCCTCAACGTCTTCCGCATGCCTATTCCGGAAGGAGAGACGCTGCCGTTCCCGGAGTGACTGGGGACCACGGGTCAGGCGACGCGGCCGACGGAGTCCTTCTCGTCCGGCTCGGGCGCCTCGACCGGCGCCGGCGGCCGCGTCCTGCTCGAACGCAGGCGCAGGAGATCGAGAAAGCGCTGCTGCGGCATCGGCGGGGCGATCAGTACGCCCTGGCCGAAATCGCAGCCCATGACGACGAGCGACTGCATGTCGGCGGCGGTCTCGATGCCTTCGGCGACGGCGGCGCTGCCGAACCGGTGCGCGAGGTCGATGGCGGTCTGGCAGATGGCGGCGTTGGTCGGGTCGACCGCGCAGTCCTTGATGAAGCTGATATCGAGCTTGATCTCGGCGAACGGTAGCTCGCGCAGGCTCGACAACGACGAATAGCCGGCGCCGAAGTCGTCGATCGAGATGGTGACGCCGCTGTGGCGCAGATCGTTGGCGATCTGGTTGGCGAGCTTGATGTCGCGCACGATCTCGCCCTCGCTGACTTCGAGGATCAGGCCGGGCCAGCGCTCGGTGCGCGGCCGATGCTCGCGCACCAGGTCGGGGATCGGCAGCTTGACCATGACGGCGACCGGAACGTTGATCGCGAGGTGAAGGTTGAAGCCCGCCTCGTCGAAGACCGACCAGTCCCGCAAGGCCGTGACCAGGGCATGCTCGGTCAGGCGCGTCACGCTGTCGGCGTCGACGTTGGGAAGGAAGCTCTCCGGCCACAGCAAGCCGTGCTCGGGATGCTGGATGCGGGCGAGCGCCTCGGCGCCTGCCAGGCGCTTGCGCTTGAGGTCGATCTTCGGCTGGTACCAGAGCTCGAGCCAATTCTGCTCGAGCGCTTCCGCGAGCGAAACGCGCGGAATTTCATCGCTCACCGGATCGACGGGCGGCTGGTCCATGGGCACGCCGGACTGTTCGTGGGGTGCCATCAGGGTCTCTCCCCTACGCAACGACGCTTTATACGCACGGCTGCCTTAACCGTTGGTGTTTTGGTATTATAATACCATAGACTGTTTTGGATGGTGCGGTCCCTCCGCACAAAAAATCGTCCACCGCTCGAAACGCGGAAAAAATAGTCATCCCCAGGTGCACTCGCGCATGGCATGCGGTTTGCTGCGATTGGGCCACCGCCGGGACTACAACCGAACGTGGAGGGATTTATGCGTCGTCGCCAACTTGTCGGGACCACAGGGGAAGCCATCATGAAACGTCGGGACGTCCTGACCGCGGGGCTCACGCTCGCCGCCGGCACCACGCTCGCCGCGCCTGCCATCGCGCAGACGCAACCGTCGATCCGGTGGCGTCTGACCTCGAGCTTCCCAAAGAGCCTGGAGACGATCTACGGCGGCGGCGAGTTCTTCGCCGAGCGCGTGAGCAAGCTCACCGACGGCAAGTTCAACATCCGCGTGTTCGCGGCCGGCGACATCGTGCCCGCTTTCCAGGCACTCGATGCCGTTCAACAGGGCACCGTCGAGCTCTGCCACACCGCGACCTACTATTACGTCGGCAAGGATTTCACCATGGGCTTCGGCACGGCGCTGCCGTTCGGGCTCACCACCCGACAGCAGAATGCCTGGATGTATCACGGCGGCGGCATCGACACGCTCAACGCCTTCTTCAAGGACTTCGGCGTCATCGCGTTCCCAGCCGGCAACACCGGCGCGCAGATGGGCGGCTGGTTCCGCAATCCCGTGAACACCATCGCTGACTTCAAGGGTCTCAAGATGCGAATCCCCGGCCTCGGCGGCCAGGTGATGGCGCGCATCGGCGCGGTGCCGCAGGCGCTGCCCGGCGGCGACATCTACCCCGCGCTCGAGCGCGGCGCGATCGACGCCACCGAGTGGGTCGGGCCCTACGACGACGAGAAGCTCGGCTTCTACAAGATCGCCAAGAACTACTACTACCCGGGCTGGTGGGAGCCATGCTCGATGTATCACGTGATGATCAACCTGCAGAAATGGGAGTCGCTGCCCAAGACCTACCAGGAGGCGATGATCAGCGCCGCGCGCGAGGCCAATCTCGACATGGTGGCCGAATACGACGCCAAGAATCGGCTTGCGCTGCAACGGCTGAAGGCCGCCGGCGTGCAGGTGCACAAGTTCTCCGACGACATCATGGAAAATTCGTACAAGGCGGCGACCGCGATGTACGAGGAGGAGGCCGCCAAGAATCCCAAGTTCAAGGCGATCTACGAGCCCTGGAAGAAATTCCGCGCCGAGGAAGCGCAGTGGTTTGCGCTGAGCGAATCGGCGATGGATCAGTTCTTCGCTACCAAGCTCTGAGCCCATCCATCACCAGCGCATCTCCATGCGCCACCTTCTGAGGTTCGCCGACGCGGTCGACCGGCTCGACGAGCAGGTCGGCCAGGCGCTCAAATGGCTCGTGCTGTTCGCGAGCGTCATCAGCGCGGGCAACGCGCTGATGCGCTACACGATCCACTACAGCTCGAACGCCTTTCTCGAGATCCAGTGGTATCTGTTCGGCGCCATGTTCCTGTTGGCCGCCGGCTACGCGCTCAAGCATGGCGAGCATGTCCGCGTCGACGTCTTCTTCAGCAAGATGTCGCCCAAGACCCAGGCCTGGGTGGACGTCGTCGGCACCATCCTGTTCCTGATGCCGATGGCGGTGATCATCGCCTGGTTGTCGATTCCGATGGTCGTGAATTCCTACAAGATTCACGAATACTCCTCCGATGCCGGCGGCCTGTTGCGCTGGCCGATCAAGATCATGATCCCGCTCGGCTTCGCGCTGCTCGCCTTGCAGGGACTGGCTGAGATCATCAAGAAGACGGCCGTCGCCCGCGGCATCCGCGAGCCGGACAAGGCCTACGAGCGGCCGGTGCAATGACGCCCTCCTTCGAGCTGATGGCGCCGCTGATGTTCGCGGGGCTCATCGTGATCCTGCTCATCGGCTACCCGGTGGCGTTCTCGCTCTCGGCGGTGGGGCTCGGCTTCGGCTTCCTCGCGATCGAGCTCGGGTATTTCGACTTCAACCTGCTGCAGGCGCTGCCCGAGCGCATCTTCGGCATAGCCTCGAACCAGCTGCTGCTGTCGATCCCGTTCTTCACCTTCATGGGGGCGATCCTCGAACGTTGCGGCCTCGCGGAAGAGCTGCTCGATACGATGGGGCAGCTGTTCGGACCGCTGCGCGGCGGGCTCGCCTATTCGGTGATCCTGGTCGGCGCGCTGCTCGGCGCCATCACCGGCACCGTGGCGGCCTCGGTCATCGCGATGGGCCTGATCTCGCTGCCGGTCATGACGCGCTACGGCTATGATCCGCGGGTTTCAACGGGAGTGATCGCCGCGTCCGGCACCATCACCCAGATCATTCCGCCGTCGCTGGTGCTGGTGGTGCTGGCCGATGCCATGGGCAAGTCGGTCGGCGACATGTATGCCGGCGCCTTCATCCCGAGCTTCATCCTGGTCGGCCTGTTCTGCCTGTGGATCTTCATCGTCGGCATCGTCTGGCCGGACAAGGTGCCGGCGCTGCCGAAGGAGGTGCGCAGCGCCAGCCTCGGCGTGCTGTTCGTGCGCTGCATGGTCTCCATGGTGCCGTCGCTGGTGCTGATCTTCATGGTGCTCGGCACCATCTTGGTCGGGCTCGCCACCCCGACCGAGGGCGGCGCAATGGGCGCGGTCGGCGCGCTCGCGCTCGCGATCCTGCACCGCCGCCTGACCTGGAAGCTGCTCAAGGAGGGAATGGACACCACGCTCAAGCTCACCACCATGGTGATGTTCATCCTGGTCGGCTCGACCGTGTTCAGCCTCACCTTCCGCGGCGTCGACGGCGACCTCTGGATCGAGGGCATGCTCTCGAACCTGCCCGGCGGCGTCATCGGCTTCCTGGTGTTTGTCAACGTCTTCGTATTCTTCCTGGCGTTCTTCCTCGACTATTTCGAGATCGCCTTCATCATCATCCCGCTGCTGGCACCGGTCGCGGAAAAGATGGGCATCGACCTGATCTGGTTCGGCGTGCTGATCGGCGTCAACATGCAGACATCGTTCATGCACCCGCCGTTTGGCTTCGCGCTGTTCTATCTGCGCTCGATCGCGCCGCCCTCGATCAAGAGCGAGGACATCCTCTGGGGCTCGATCCCGTGGGTGGTCATCATGCTGATCATGGTCGTGCTGGTCATCCTGTTTCCAGGAATGGTCGCGCTCAGCATCCAGATCTTCGGAAGATTCTAGCGCATAGCCCGTCGAAGACGGGCGTGAACGCCCTGACGTCCCCGGAAAAGTGGGGACCGGTTTTCCGAAAAGGACATCCACCAACTAAAACGACTTAGTGACTATGCTTGGCCGGCGCCGGCGCCGACACGCCGAGCGCCTCGACTGCGTATTCGATCTCGACCTTGCCGGCCTTCTCGAATTCCAGCGTGCCTTTGACCTTCTGGCCCTTCTCGAGCGGCTGCTTCAGCCCCATCAGCATCACGTGCATCGATCCCGGCTTGAGCTCGACGGTCTCGCCCGGCTTGATCTCGAGACCGCCTTCGACCGGTCGCATCTTGGCGACGCCCTGCTCCGTCACCATGCTGTGGACTTCGAACCGGCCGGCGAACGCGGCGCTGCCGCCGACCAGCCGATCGGGTGCGCTGCCCTTGTTGGTGATCTTCAGGTAGCCGCCCGCGACCGTTGCGCCCTTGGGGGTCGCGCGTGTCCATGGATTGCTGATCTGCAGGGTGCCGACGCTGTAGTCCTCGGCGATCGCGTCGCTCACCGGCGCTGCAAACGCAAGGAGAACAGCCGCAAGTGCGAGTGATCTCGTATGCATTCCGCCAATGTAGGGAGGGACGGCACGCGCGTCCAGGCGTCGGCGGAACCTCGCGAACGCGAGATCAGGCCGAGGCCGGATAGCGGCGGCTGAGCTGGCTCTGCCGGACCAGCGACTTGAGAACATCGGCGCATCCCAGCGGCTCGAAGCCGCGAGCACGATTTTTCTCGCCGATCAGGAACTGGATGCGCTGATGATCGACCAGGCGGCGATAGACCTCGCCGAGCGGGAGCTCCGGATCCCAGGCGTGGTTGACGGCGCTGCCGATGCCGTTGATCGCGACGATCGAGAAATTCTCCCCGCGCTTGAGATCGTCGGTGGACGCGAAGCGCAGCTCGAAACAGCCGTAGTGGAATTCGCGCATGCTGCGCGCCACCGCGTCGATGCGCGCCTCGAGCTCGGGCGTGATATGCCGGCGCGCGTCGCGGCACAGACCATCGACCCGGAAGGTCAGCGACAGGATGCGGCCGTTCTGCGCGCCCGGCAGCCGTGCGTAGAGCACGGCGCCCTTGTCCGGATAGGGCACGAATGCCTGCAGCATCAGCTTCTCGCCGCCCGGAAAATTCTGCAGATATTCGCGCAGCGCCGCAACGTCGTCGATGCGGCACACGCCGTGGCGGCCGACATCGGGCTTGGCGATCAGCGGAAACTCCAATCCGGCGGCGCACATGGATTGCCGGGCATGCTCGAGGTCGGCATAAAGCGTGCGCGGTGCCGCACTGCGCGTCACCACCACCACATCGGCAATCCAACGCCGCTCGTTCGCCCCGACGTCGATGAGGTAGCCGCTGCGCGAGCCACCCCATGCGCCCCCGGTGGGATGGCGCGGATTGGCGACCGTGGGCAAAGTCAGCGAGCGATAACGCAAGGCGAAACCGATCCAGCTCAGCACCAGCGGCAGGTAGAACAGGCCGCGCGGGATGCGCTCCGCCCACGGCCCCTTGCGCGGGGCGCCGCCGAGCGCCCTTAGGCCGCGGTGGCGGCAGGCGGTCGGTGCCGGGCGTTTGGCGTCGACCTTGCCGAGTGCCTGGCCGGGCGATTCCCGGAACGTGAAGACCTGCTTGCGGACGAATCCGATCGCCGCCAGCACGCACAACAGGAAGGGCCAGGTCCACCATCCCGCACGATCGTCCAGCGCATCGCCGAAGAAGATCACGATGCAGAGCATGAGCGGCAGATAGAGGGCGGAGGTGACCAGCGTGGCCACCGCGAAGCGCGCGAGCGGCACGCGCGTCCAGCCGCAGGCGACGAAGGCGATGAACACGACGCCGGGCACGACGCGGCAGAGCGCTACGATCCCGAACAGGTTGCGCTTGAGCGTCTCGCCGAAGCCGCGCACGCGATCGTCGACCGCGAGCCGCGTGAGCCAGGGCAGATGTCTCGCGCCGGCCCCGATTCCGTACAACACGAAGTCGCTCGCTACCATGCCGCCGTAGATGCACAGCAGCACGAGCCCGACCGGCATGATGTTGTTCACGACGATGTAGGCCCCGAGGATGATCGCAAGATCCTCGTAGGCAAACGGCAGCAACCACAGCGAAAAAAACTGTGCGAGCCACGACAAGTCGTGCTCGGAGAAGTGCAGCAGGGCTGTCAGACCATCGCTCACGGCCGCTACGCTCAGACGTGCTCTCCCTCGCCGGCGCATTGGGCCGGAATGACCGAGGTGGCCCAAGCCACCCCACCGCGCATTGGCGGCCTTTTTTGTTCTTTTACCCCGGTCGCGGTCCGTATCGTGCGCTTTTTCATCGGGGCCGGGGCGATCTCCCCAAGCTCCATCGCGACCGTAAATTTCTCATAAATTTAGCCCCGGGGGCCCAGTTCAACAAGAATATTTCAGCCGTCCGTAGCATTTTTTTGCCAAATCACGCCTCAGATCGCCACCCAAGGTTAAAACAGCGGAGAAGAGAGGTTATTTCAGGGTTGCGCTTGAAATCCACCTCGGGTGCGCCGATACGAGGCTCTACGCACCTTCTGCTCGCCGGCATATAGCGTGACATCCGATCGTTCAAAGGTAACCGACGACGACCATCAGGTCTTACCGTTCCGCCCGCGCGGCGCGAGTGCCGGCGGCAACCAGGGATGGCGCTGGCGGCTGCGCGGGCCACAGGCCCTTCCCCCGCCGGTCGAGGGACTCGAAAAGTACGAAGGCGGAGAGCACGACGACAATTATCGCCACCGCATGATCGTCAATGTCGCGGCGGTGCTCTTCACCGCGCTGCTGGCGATTGCCGGCGGCTGGCTGGTGATCCAGATCGCGGACATGCGCAAGAACCAGGATTGCTATCTGTCGGGACGGCGCAATTGCACCCCGATCGACATGAAGACGCTCGAGCGTTAGCTCGCAAGCAATCGATATGAAGCGGGCCGGCAGGTTCCTGCAGCCGGTTGAGCCGGAAGTTCCAGTCCGGCCCGCCCCAAAAAGCATTGACAACGAACCTAGCTTTGCGGCTCGCCGCCACGCCCCATGACGTTAAGATTGACTTGCGTCAGGCCGGAAAAGCCGAGCGCACGCGCGCTGGCCGGCGTGAGATCGATGACCCGGCCCCGCACGAAGGGGCCGCGATCATTGATGGTCACGACCACCGAACGACCATTGCTCTTGTTGGTCACCTTCACTTTCGTGCCGAACGGCAACGAACGATGCGCTGCCGTCAGAGCTGCGGGATTCAATCTTTGACCGCTTGCGGTCCCCGATCCGCTTTCAGTGGAGTAGACCGAGGCAATGCCGGCCTGATCCGCGGATGCACGAGTGAGATGGGTTGGAGAAAAGTGAAATGCGAAGATCGCACCTACGAACAGCAACTGACTTTTCTTGATTATCACCACGCTCTCCTTTCGTTGCAGCACGGCGCCGTTTGGCCGTCTGCTTTAGAGCGGCCAATCGTCTGCTGTTGCAATGCGGCGAGAAATGGGCAGCGATACTGCCCTAGTTCCCGACGATCCCTGCGGCGACAATGGGTTAACGGCGTGGCAGGTTCCTTCGGCAGAGGTATTTTTGAGTGCCACGGAGTTCCACGATTCGTCCGCCCAAAGTCGTGTGGATCCGGGCGTTGCCGGGCCCTTTTTGGCCGCGTATCGTCGGAAAAATCAGAAAGCGCGGATCTCTCGCGCGCCCCAGGAGGACAAGATGATCGACGTGCGCCAGCAGCTTGCCTGGACAGCTTTTGCTGCGATCGCGTGGATATCGGCGAACGGTTCCATCGCCGCGGCGCAGGAATGCAAGAACCGCGGACAGCTCGACACGCTCTATTGCGACGAGAACAACGATCTCGTCGCCGATGTTCCAACCGACCCGAAGAAGCTGAAGGATCCCGCCACGCTCGTTTTCGCCTATACGCCGGTCGAGGACCCGGCGGTCTATCAGAACATCTTCAAGCCGTTCACCGACTTTCTCGCGCAGTGCACGGGCAAGCGCGTGGTCTATTACCCCGTCCAATCGAATTCAGCCGAGATCGAAGCGATGCGCTCGGGCCGCCTGCATGTCGCCGGCTTCTCCACCGGTCCGACCGGGTTCGCCGTCAATATGGCGGGCGCGATTCCGTTCGCGGCGAAGGGCACCGAGAAAGGGCCGCACGGCTATCATCTGATCTCGATCGTGAAGAAGGACAGCCCCTATCAGAAGCTCTCCGATCTCAAGGGCAAGCGGGTCGCGCACACCTCGCCGTCGTCGAACTCCGGGAATCTTGCCCCGCTTGTCCTATATCCGCCGGAAGGGTTGCGGCCGAATGAGGACTACAAGCCGCTGATGTCCGGTGGCCACGACAAGTCGGCACTCGGCGTGCTCTCCGGCGATTACGACATGGCCGGCGTCGCCTCCGACGTCTACGATCGGATGGTGACGCGCGGGACTCTCAAGGCCGAAGACTTCCGCATCATCTTCACCAGCCCGATCTTCCCTACCTCATCGTTCGCCTATGCGCACGACCTGCACCCCGACCTCGCCAAGAAGGTGCGCGCCTGCTTCTTCGCCTTCGGCTTCCCGCCAGCGATGCAGAAGGAGTTCAACGGCGACGACCGCTTCTTCCCCATCACCTACAAGGACACCTGGAAAGTGGTGCGTGACATCGCCGAGGGCTCCGGCACGCCCTACAACAAGGCGGCGTTCGAGACCGAGAGCAAGCGCGAGGCCGAGGCCCTGGCGAAAAAGCAGCAACAGCAGCAGCCGGCGCCGAAGCAGTAGTCTCGTCCAAGGCGACAAAGCATGGACGCATCGTCGACTGTCGTGCCGGCGGCCGCCGGTCTAGACCGCTCGCTCGTCATCAGGAACCTGCGCAAGGAGTACCGCGCCGGCCAGGCGGTGCTCAAAGACGTCTCGCTCACCGTTGCGGGCCGCGGCATGACCGCGATCATCGGCCCCTCCGGGACCGGCAAATCGACCCTCATCCGTTGCATCAACCGGCTGGTCGATCCGACTGCCGGAGAAATTCTTTTCCGCGGCCAGGACCTCGCGCGGCTGAACGGGCGCGAGCTGCGCATGGCGCGCCGCCGCATCGGCATGGTGTTCCAGGAATACAACCTGGTCGAGCGGCTCTCGGTGATCGAGAACGTGCTCAGCGGGCGGCTCGGCTATGTGGCGGTGTGGCGCGCGTGGCTGCGCAAATTCCCGGCGCGGGACGTGGACCGCGCCTTCCAGCTGCTCGACGCCGCCGGGCTCGGCGAGTTCGCCACCCAACGCGCCGACCAGCTCTCCGGCGGGCAGCGCCAACGCGTCGGCATCGCGCGCGCGCTGATGCAGGAGCCCGACCTCGTGCTCGCCGACGAGCCCACCTCCTCGCTCGATCCCAAGACCTCGGTCGAGATCATGGAGCTGATCGCCAGCCGCGCCGCCGAGCGCGAGATTCCGGTGATCGTCAACATCCACAATGTCGAGCTGGCCCGCCGCTTCGCCGATCGCATCGTCGGCATGTCGAAGGGCGAGATCGTGTTCGACGGACCGCCGCAGGCGCTGGAGGACCGCCACCTGATGGAGATCTACGGCGGCGAGGGGTGGCTCGAATGAGCGACACCACGCTGTCTTCGCCTCCCCGGCGCGTCGCCTTCCCGCCGAACTGGCCGGCGCGGATCGGCTTCATCCTGCTGGCGCTCTACGTCGTCTATGCGGGCTCGATCCTCGACATCACCTGGGAGCGCTTCGTCGCCGGCTTCGGCCACGGCGCGCGCTTCATCTCGCGGATGTTTCCGCCCAATTTCGCGCCAGACAAGCTCGAGCTGCTCTATAGCGGCATGCTTGAAAGCCTGCAGATCGCCATCATCGCCACGGTCGTCGGCGTGCTCATGTCGCTGCCGCTTGGGCTCGCCGCCGCGCGGAATCTGGCACCCCTCCCACTGGCCTGGGCGTCGCGGGCTCTCATTGCATTGTTTCGCACGTTCCACCCCGTGATCGTCGCCATCCTGTTCGTGAAGGCGGTCGGCTTCGGTGCGCTCGCCGGCATGCTGGCGCTGATCGTCGCCTCGCTCGGCTTTCTGTCGAAGCTCGTGGCCGAGGCGGTCGAGGAAATGTCGATGAAGCAGGTCGAGGCGGTACGCGCCACCGGCGCGCCCTTCCTCTCGCTCGTGATCATGGGCGTGATGCCGCAGGTGATGGCGCGCTTCATCGGCTTTTCCGCCTATCAGCTCGATTCGAACCTGCGCAACTCGGCGCTGGTCGGGCTGGTCGGCGGCGGCGGTATCGGCGCGACGCTGTTCACCGCCTTCCAGCGCTTCGACTACGATTTCGTGCTGACCATCGTGCTGGCGATCATCGCCGTGGTCATGGTCGGCGAGATCGTCTCCGGCTGGATGCGCAGGCTGTTCCAATGAGCACCAGCAGTGTCCCGGTTCCGACGTTCGTATCACTTTGCAGCAGGTGCTATTACGAACGTCGGAACCAAAGGGGACACTGCCAACTCTATGATTCTAGTGTGGCTTTGCATTTGACGTTCCTATGAAGGACTCGCAGCGAATACTGATAGGAACGTCAAATGCGCCACACTAGCGCCAGCGCCCCGCAACGCCGCCGCTGGCAGCGCTTCAGCGTGGCCGAGCGCGCCGCGCGGTCGGCCTTCTACGTGGTGGTGCTGATCGCCATCGTGTGGTCGCTCAAGTCGATCGAGATCATCCCGGAATTCCTCTACGACGCGCCGCAGCAGACAGTGGACCTGTTTGCCCGCATGTGGCCGATCGACTGGGCCTGGTACCCGAAGGTGGTGCACGCCGCCCTCATCGAGACGCTGCACACCGCGACGCTGGGCACCATTCTCGCGGTGATGCTCGCGAGCCTTACCGCGCTCCTGGTGGCGCGCAATGTCACGCAATCGCGCGTCCTCAACGCCATCGGCCGCTTCATCCTGGTGGCGACGCGCTCGGTGCATGCGATGATCTGGGCGCTGTTCTTCGTCGCGGTGTTCGGCCCCGGCGCACTCGCCGGCACCATGGCGATCGCGGTGCATTCGATCGGCTTCACCGGCAAATTCCTCTCCGAGGCGATCGAGGAAGCCAAGCCCGGCCCGATCGAGGCGCTGACCGCAACCGGCGCCCCACCGCTCGCCATTCTGCTCAAGGGCTACTGGCCGCAGGTGAAGCCGGCCTTTCTCGCGATCTCGGTGTTCCGCTGGGACATCAACGTGCGCGAATCCGCCGTGCTGGGCCTGGTCGGCGGCGGCGGGCTCGGCATGGCGCTCGATACCGCGCTCTCCAACCTCTATTGGGACCAGGCCGGCCTGGTGCTATTCGTGATCTTCGTCGTGGTCATCGTCACCGAGATCGTGACCGCTTGGATCAGGTCACGGATCATCTGACCCGCAGCCAGCGCACGGCTCCGCGGTGCCATCGCTTGGACAGCATTCGCTTTCCCGCCCTATGATGATCTCTTCGATCATCCCGTCGATAGGCTCGATGAGCCGGGAGGCGCCACCGTGAGACAAAAAAACAAGCCGCAACGACATTTCGGATGTTCCTGCTGCAATCCCAGCGCCGTACCGAGCCGCCGGGGCTTCCTGCTCGGCGGCGCAGCGCTTGGCGTTGCGGGTGCGGGAGCGTTTTTCGCCGCGCCAACCGACGCACGTGCGCAAGGCCCTGCCGCATCGCCGCGTGGCGGCAATTTCGTGCTGCGCGGCGGCTACGTGATCACGATGGACGGCTCGCTCGGCGACATCCCGATCGGCGATGTGCACATTCGCGACGGGGCGATCGTTGCGATCGCGCCGTCGGTCGAGGCTCCGGGTGCCGAGATCGTCGACGCTCGCGGCATGATCGTCATGCCCGGCTTCATCGAGACCCATTCACATGTCTGGAACGCGCTCCTCAAGAACATGCGCCGCCCGGGCGTAGACTACTTTCCGCTCAAGGAGGCGTTCGGCAAACACCACACCCCGACCGACTACTATCGCGCGCACCGGCTGTTCCTGACCGACGCGTTGAATGCCGGCATTACGACGGTCATCAATTACGCGCACAACACCCAGTCGCCCGCCCATGTCGACGAGGAAATCCGCGCCATGGTCGAAAGCGGGCTGCGCGGCCGCTACGCCTATAGCGGGCCCGATCCTTATCCCGCCGACAAGACCGTGGACTTTGCGGACATCCTGCGGGTCAAGCGCCAGTGGTTCGGGCCGGGGTCGGACGGCCGCGTCGATCTCGGCTTCGGGCTGCGCGCACCATCGCCGGCGGGGTCGCCGCCGCCGCCGGTCTATCCGGAGGAGTTCCGTTTCGCGAAGGACAACGGCCTGCCGATCATTCTGCATTCCGGGTCGCGGCCGGGCGTGATGTCGCCCGCCAAGCTCCACGCCGAGGGCTTCGGCGACAAATCCATGATCTTCGTGCACTCGCTGATGTTCGACCAACGCGATCGCGACGTTATGGTGCAAACGGGATCGTCCAACTCGTTCTCGCTGTTCAACGACATGCGCAATCAGGTGGGTCTGGAGCTGCGTCAACAGATCCTCGAAATGGTCCGCGTGGGGATCAACGTCTGCCTCTCGCACGACGCGACGTCGCTCAACCCGACCTCGATGTTCGATCAGATGCGCCTGGCGTTCCACATCGCGTCGCCGGTACCCAACACGCCCGTCGACAAGCTCAGGCTCACGCAGACACAGTGCCTCGAGATGGGGACCATCAACGGCGCCAAGGCGATGGGCATCGCCGACAGGACGGGCTCGCTGACGCCGGGCAAGCGCGCGGACGTGATCATGTTGCGCGCGACCGATATCAACATGATGCCGTTCCACGATGGGCACTCCGCGGTGCTGCACAGCGCGACCACCGCGAACGTCGATACCGTGATCGTGGATGGCCGGATTCTCAAATTCGGCGGCAGGATCCTGAGCGTCGATGTCGAGGCGGTCCGGCGCGAGGCCGCGGAGTCGTTCTATCTTCTTCGCCAACGCGCCGGCGGCCAGTGGACGCCGAAGCCCTGGGAGAAACCGGCCTAGCGCATCGCCCGTCGCAGACGGGCGTGAACGCCCTGGCCTCCCGGAAAAGTGGGAACCGGTTTTCCGAAAGGACATGCGCCAATCAACGAATCTAGAGCGCATTTCGGTTCATCCCAAGCGGATGCGCTCTATGTCGGCCGGCTATCAATCTTGCAGTCTACCAGGCGGGGAAGCCCCCTGCTTATTTCAACTGGTCCGCCACCTTGGCAATCCCGGCGTTGGCGCACTTCTCGTCGCCCTCGGAGCTCGAGCCGCTGACGCCGACGGCGCCGATGGTCTCGTTGCCGACCTTGATCGGCACCCCGCCGCGCAGCGCAATGACGTCGGCGAGCTCGCGCTGGGCGGCGAGCTCGGGCATCTCGGCGGTGCGCTTGGCCCACTCCGCGCTGGTGCGCCCGAAAGTGCGCGCGGTATAGGCCTTGCGGCGGGCGAGTTCGAGGTTGTGCGGGTTGGCCTTGTCCGATTGCAGGAACACGCGCAGCCGGCCGGCGCGATCGACCACGGCGACCGATACACTGTTGCCGTCGGCTTCGCACTGGTCGAGCGCGGCGACGGCGATGGCGAGTCCCATGCGGACGCCGACATCCTTGTGCGTGATGACCTGGGCGGTCGACGGGGTGATAAAGGCCGCCAGCAAACCGGCGGCAACGGCAAATCGGACGGACATGAACGAACCTCCCTTGCTCAGGACGTCGGCGGCCAAGAGACGGGTCTTGCGCCCGTTTCAGCCCGAGTCCCGAGCGCGAGACTATGTCACGTCCGGCGCCTTTGATAGCACCGCCAAGGCTGGTCTAATGTGTTCAACAGTCGAGCTTTTCTGGCGCAGCCGCCGCCATTGAACTTGGGGCGTCTCTTCGCTATACGGGCAGCCGACCACTCGCGGGGGGAGATGGGCCGCTCCGGGGCACTCCGACCCCAATCGAACCATGCCAGCGCGGTTGCCGAAACGCCTGTCCGATCAGGGATTTACTGATGCCTTCGACCTTCGATACCGTGGCCAAGATCATCTCCGAGACCTGCGATATCCCGCGCGAGACGATCAAGCCGGAGAGCCACGCCATCAACGATCTCGGCATCGACAGCCTGGATTTTCTCGATATCGCCTTCGCGATCGACAAGGCGTTCGGAATCAAGATGCCGCTCGAGCAGTGGACGCAGGAGGTCAACGACGGCAAGGCGACGACCGAGCAGTATTTTCAGCTCAACAACCTGTGCACCCGCATCGACGAGCTTGTCGCTGCCAAGGGCGCCTGACGGCGCCCCAAAAAATGCGCATCGAGTATTTTCAGCTCATCGACCGCATCGTCGATCTCGATCTTGCCGGCCAGACCATCCGTACCGAAGCGCGTGTCCCGACCGCATCGACCATCTTCGAAGGGCACTTTCCCGGCTACCCGCTGATGCCGGGTGTGCTGCTGATCGAGGCCATGGCACAGACGTCCGGTTGGCTGGTGATCGGAGTGACCAGGTTCACGCGCATGCCGTTCTTCGCCGCGTTGAAGGAGGCGAAGCTGCGCTCGTTCGTGACCCCCGGCCAGACGCTCGCACTCTCGGCCAAGCTGCTGCACGAAGGCTCCGGCTACGCGGTTACCAAGGCCGACATCCGTTGCGACAACAAGCTTATCTGCAACGCCGAGCTCACCTTCCGCCTGGTGGAATTCCCGAACGCCGAGTTCCGCGCCAGCATGGAGAAGATGGCCGCGATCCTCGAATTCCCGATGGGGGCCCTCGCGCATGGCTGAGGCGCACCGCGAAGCCTGGATCACCGGCATCGGCATCGTGTCCTGCCTCGGCGAAGGCGCCGACGCGCACTGGCAGGGGCTCTCCGAAGGCCGCAGCAATGTCGATGGCGAGACCTTCGCGCCCTATCTCGTCCACCCGTTGACCCCGCTCGATCTCGACAAGCAGATCCCGAAGAAGGGTGACCAGCGGCAGATGGAGGCGTGGCAGCGGATCGGCACCTACGCCGCCGGGCTCGCGCTTGCCGATGCCGGCGTCAAGGGCAATGCCGAGCTGCTCACGCACATGGACATGATCGTCGCCGCGGGCGGCGGCGAGCGTGACGTCGCGGTCGACAGCAACATCCTCACCAACCGGGACAAGGCGCCCAATCCCGCGGCCTACCTCAACGAACGGCTGATGAGCGACCTGCGGCCCACGCTGTTCCTGGCGCAGCTCTCCAAC